>FWPV01000158.1_pt1 | contig 241002 bp, 216 predicted proteins | sample 2228371 | NCBI WGS metagenome assembly FWPV01 (sample SAMEA103939776, study PRJEB20133) | metagenome
CCCGCGCCCAACGCGCCAACGGGGGTGACCACGCCGCAGCCGCCAGCGCCGCCCATCACCGAGCCCGTGGCCGCCGCCCCCGCGCCTGCGGCGCCGCCCGCGCCCCCGGCGCCGCCCAAGATCGAGCTGCCCTCCAGCGACGCCGCCTACCTCAACAACCCCAAGCCCAGCTACCCCGCCATCAGCAAGCGCATGGGTGAGCAAGGCAAGGTGGTGCTGCGCGTGCTGATCGGCACCGATGGCGCCCCGCAGAAGGTGGAAATCAACAAGTCCAGCGGCTACGAGCGCCTGGACCGCCAGGCCCAGGAGGCCGTGATGCGCTGGCGCTTTGTGCCCGGCAAGCGCAACGGTGTTCCCGAAGCCATGTGGAACCTGGTCCCCGTCAACTTTGTTCTCGAATAAACCAATCAACGCTTAGGGAGTTTTCATGGAATCGCAATTCGGTATCGCCAATGTCTGGATTCAAGGCGACTTTGTTACCCGGGCCGTGGCCGTGCTGCTGTTGGGCATGTCGCTGGCCTCGTGGATCGTCATCCTGATCAAGGCGCTGGACATCATCAAGTTCAAGAAGCACGCCCGCGCCGCGCAAGACTTCTGGCACAGCGAAGACTTTGCCGCCGGCATTACCAAGTTGGGTGCCGACCCCACGAACCCCTTCCGCCACCTGGCCCTGGAAGGCCGCGAAGCCACCGCCCACCACCGCAACACCAAGGCGCACCTGCACGACGCACTGGACGTGAGCGACTGGGTGACGCGCTGCCTGCGCAACACGATTGACGAATTCACCGCGCGCCTGCAATCGGGCCTGGCCATCCTGGCCTCGGTGGGCTCCACCGCGCCGTTCATCGGCCTGTTTGGCACCGTGTGGGGCATCTACCACGCGCTGCTGGCCATCGGCACCTCGGGCCAGTCCACCATCGACAAGGTGGCCGGCCCCATCGGCGAAGCGCTGATCATGACCGCCCTGGGCCTGGCCGTGGCCATCCCTGCGGTGCTGGGCTACAACGCCCTGGTGCGCGGCAACAAGTCCATCCTGGGCAGCCTCAACAGCTTTGCGCACGACCTGCACGCCTACTTTGTGACGGGCGCCCGTGTGAACGCGGGCGGCGAACAAGGCAAGGTGCTGCCCATGAAGAAAGGCAGCTAAGCCATGTCGTTCGGAACCCAGGACAGCTCCGATGAGGTGATGAACGAGATCAACATGACGCCCCTGGTGGACGTGATGCTGGTGCTGCTCATCATCTTCATCATCACCGTGCCGGTGATGAAGCACTCGGTCAACGTGGATCTGCCCAGAGCCACCAACCAGCCCGAGGACGTGAAGCCCGAAACCGTGCGCCTGAGCGTGTCGGCTGACGGCAAGTACTACTGGAATGAATCGGAAGTGACGGAGGAAGAGCTCTTCCCCCGCCTGCAAGCCGAAGCCGCCAAGGAACCGCAGCCCGACCTGCACATCCGTGGCGACAAGGCCGTGCGCTATGAAAAGGTGGCCACCGCCATGGCAGCCGCCCAACGTGCGGGCGTGCGCAAAATCGGGTTTGTGACGGACCCGCAGCAATAAGCAAGGCATCGTGGTGGTCACGCCCGCCCTCTGGCACGGCACCGTGCCCCTCCGAAAGCCCCGAGCCCCGCGCGCGGGGCTTTTTGCGTTGTGAGCCGCGGTGCAGCGATCGCAGTGGCACCCCTCAGTGCTTTGTGCGCACCAGCCGCACCTGCCCACGGTGGCACGCCCCTCTCAGGCCACCACAGCCACGCACTCCATCCCCCAAGGGGTCCACAGCCCCGCCCTCAGGAGACCTTGCATGAAGATTCGCCTCGCCGCCCACCTCACCTGCGCCGCCGTCTGCCTGGGGCTGCTGTTCGCTGACCAGGGAAGACTGGCAAGCGTCTTGTACTTTCTGTACCTGGGGGTCGAAGTCTTTATCTCAGCCGTCACGGGCAAGCAGCGCAACGATGGCGAGCGGTGAAGGCGTCAGCCTTGGTGGTGGACGGGTGCCACCGCTGCTTTGCCCATGCTCACCGCCTGAATCCCGGACCTCAACCCGAACAGGGAAATATTTTTCAGAAACCGCTTGCAAAGTAATTGCGAATCGTTATCATTAGCACATCGACAGCATTACACCGCTTCAGGAACACAGACATGCAAGCCACCCTGACCACCGCCGCGTTCTTGCGTTCTTCCGTGGCCCCCGCCAACACGGGTTCTGCCCCCTCGCCCACTGCTGATAGCCCCGTGCTGGCGGTGGACAGCAGCACCCTGCTGCAAGGCCAGAAGGCCGTGGCCATCAGCCACAACGGTTCGCTGTACCGCTTGCAAGCCACCAAGCTGGGCAAGCTGATCCTGACCAAATGAGTTTCATCGTGGGGCGACTCCCGGGCTCATCAGCAGTCCGCAAGGGTCGTTTTTGCCAGCCAACGGTTGATCCCGCGTAGCCAGGCTTTTTTTCCCTGCCATCTTCGTTTCCGCCAACAAAAAACCGGCCCAGTGGCCGGTTTTTTGTTGGCGCGTGCCACTGGCACGGCTTGGGCGTTTACAGGCCGATGGCGGCAATGCCGGCACGGGCAATCTGCGCGTCTTCGGAAGACTTCACGCCACTGACCCCCACCGCACCCAGGCACTGGCCGTCCTTCAGGATAGGCACACCGCCTTCGAGCATGCCCGCCACGGCAGGTGCGCTCAGGAACGAGGTGCGGCCGCCGTTGATGACGTCTTCGTACACCTTACTCTCACGGCGGCCCAGGGCGGCCGTGTGCGCCTTGGCGGGCGCAATGTGCGAGGAAATAGCCGGAGCCCCGTCCAGGCGCTGCAACCACAGCAGGTGGCCGCCATCGTCCACGATGGCAATGGTCACGGCCCATTGGTTCTTGAGCGCTTCGGCTTCTGCAGCGGCGGCGATGCGCTTGACGTCAGCGAGTTCGAGTTCAAATTTGGTTTTCATGGAATGTCCTTTGAGGCGGGCCACGGGATCAATCCGCTGCCAACGCTCCCGGAGCATAGCGCCCACGGCGGCGTTGGCGATGACCAGCTGGGGTGAAAGAGTTCATCCCTGCAGTGAGGGAATCCCTTGCCTCCCTCGCATCACTCGCACCCTTCACGCAGCGCCCCTGCGAAATAACGGTACGCCGCAGCCTGTGCGTTCGATGACTATGTTGACTACGGCGCAGGGTACTCTCAAGGTTTGGGCCCTGCGTGCCGATAATGAAGCAAGATGTTTCCATACCTCCGCGTCCACCCTTCGCGTTTGCTTGTTGCCGCCATGGCGGTGGTGGTGCTGACTGGCTGTGAAATTCCAGGCATCTGGCCTGACCCCCGCATTGCGCAGCGGGAAGAAGAATCCAAAGCCATCGGCGGCGCCTGCCGCCATGCCCTGCGCGGGCTGGAAGACTGCTACACCCTGAATCCCAAGGCATCAAAGGCTGCAGTGTTTGCGGGCTGGAAGGAGATGGACGCCTACATGCGCGAGAACAAGCTCGAAGGCGCCCCATCGGTCATTGACCGCAACGAAAAACCCGAGAAGAAGAGCACGCCAGCCTCTGGCGCCCGAAACCCGGGCTGATCCTCCAAAGCCGCCTCACAGCGGCGCCGCCGGCTTGGGGCCGGCCGCTGCGTTTACCGGGCCTGCTCAGGCCCGCTCAAACACCGCCATGCTTTCGACGTGCGCGGTGTGCGGGAACATGTTGACCATGCCTGCGGCCACGCAGCGGTAGCCCGCCAGGTGCACCAGCAGGCCCGCATCACGCGCCAGCGTGGCGGGGTTGCAGCTCACGTACACAATGCGTTTGGGCGGCGTCCAGCCTTCGGCCCCTGCGGGCAACGGGCCAGCGCCCTCAGCGCCAATGCGGGCCTGTTCGATGTCTGCCAGAGCCTTGGCCAGGGCAAAGGCTCCTTCGCGCGGTGGGTCTACCAGCCACTTGTCGGCGGTACCGTCGGCAATCAGCATCTCTGGCGTCATCTCAAACAGGTTGCGCGCTACAAAATCAGTAGCTGCCAGCGCTTTTCCATCCTGCCTTTGAGCCTGATTTGACTTGTAATTTTCACGCGAGCGGGCCACCAGAGCCTCACTGCCCTCAATGCCCAGCACCTCGCGCGCCTGGGTGGCCAGGGGCAGCGTGAAGTTGCCCAGGCCACAGAACCAGTCAATCACCCGTTCGTGCTTTTGCACGTCCAGCAAGCGCAGGGCGCGCGACACCAGCACGCGGTTGATGTGCGGGTTCACCTGCGTGAAATCGGTGGGCTTGAACGGCATGGTGATGCCGAAGTCAGGCAACGCATACGACAGTGTCTCGCCGCCTTCATCCAGCAGCTTCACCGTGTCGGGCCCCTTGGGCTGCAGCCACCATTGCACACTGTGCTGGGCGGCAAAAGCGCGCAGGCGGGCAATGTCGTCGGCCGACAAAGGCTCCAGGTGGCGCAGCACCAGGGCCGTGACGTGGTCGCCGCAGGCCAGCTCAATTTGCGGGCAGGTGTCGCGCGCATCCATGTCGGCCACCAGCTTGCGCAGCGGCATCAGCATGGCGCTGACGTGGGGCGGCAGCACGGGGCAGACTTCCATGTCGGCCACGTAGCGGCTCTTGCGCTCGTGAAAGCCCACCAGCACCGTGCCCTTTTTGATGACGTGGCGCACGGCCAGGCGGGCGCGGTAGCGGTAGCCCCAGGCGGGGCCTTCGATGGGGCGCAGGATGGTTTCGGCCTTCACTTTGCCCAGGTGCCAGAGGTTGTCCTCCAGCGCCCGCTGCTTGACGGCCACCTGGGCGCGCGTGTCCAGGTGCTGCATCTTGCAGCCGCCGCAGGCGCCGCCGTGCAGGCCAAAGTGCGGGCAGCCGGGGCGCACGCGCTGCGAGGACTCGCGGTGGATGTCCGTCAGGCTGGCCTGTTCCCAGTTGTTCTTTTTGCGGTGGGTGTTGGCGCTGACCCACTCGAACGGCAGGGCACCATCAATGAAGACCACCTTGCCGTCGGGCTTGCGGGCCACGCCCTGGGCATCCAGGTCCATGGACTGGACGGCAAGCCAGCCCTCGGGAAGGTCGGGCTGGTCTGCGGTGTCTTGAAGGGGTGGGGAGAGTGGTTCGGTCTGTTCGCTCATCCCCCGATTGTCTCAGGCTCGCGACCTGGTTCAGCCGCGGTCGGCGCGGCGGTCTTGGACTGGTAGGGGAACGGACGCAGGCTTGCCCGCACGCACAGACAGCTTGTTGATGGTGAGTTCACAGCCGTGCAAGTCGAGCGAGAAGATCAACTTGCCACCAGGGGCAACCTTGGGCAGCGTCTGGTGCAGGGGGTACGACATGTCTACCGGTGGCTCGGTGGAGCGGTAGATCAATTCACCATCGGGCGCATAGATTTGGTAGCAGGCAGCAGACGCCACGGGGCTGAACAGGGCGGCGGCCAGAGCGGCAACGGCTGCGACATGGGGCAATGCGGGCATATTCCTCTCCTCGGGTATCAGTTCAAAATTTGTGGCTGCATTATGCGGCGGCGCCCTCGGCGGCTCCACCCCCATGGGACACCTGCCAGCCTCACACATGCAGATGCAAATGGTTGCTGTGCTTGACTTCTTCCATCACTGCGTAGGTGCGGGTTTCACGCACGCCGGGCAGCTGCCACAGCACATTGCCAGCAAACACCCGGTAAGCGTTCATGTCGGCGGCGCGGGTCTTGAGCAGGTAGTCAAAGCCCCCGGCCACCAGGTGGCATTCCATGATCTCGGGGTGCACCTGCACGGCTGCCTTGAACTGGTCGAACACATTGAGCGTGGTGCGGTCCAGCAGCACCTCTACAAACACCAGCATGCCCGCGCCCAGCTTCATGGGATTGAGGCGCGCTTCGTAGCCCAGGATGTAGCCCTCGCGCGTGAGGCGCTGCACCCGCGCCAGAACGGCGGTGGGCGACAAGGCCACTGCCTCGGCCAGCTTCAGATTGGCGATGCGCCCGTCTTCTTGCAGGATTGACAAGATTTTTCGGTCGATGCGGTCCAGATTATTTTCCATAGAACCTGTTTTTAGTGAATTATTCAAACGATAGCGCATTCTTTGAATATTCATTCGGCTCAAGTCCGGGGATCATCGCTTTCATTGCGCCAAACCCTGTTTGGCACCCACCTTCCACCCAAGGCATCGCCATGACGCAACCCTCCGCTCCGTTTGCACAGTTCGCGCCCCGCACCCCGCTCACCAACCCGCTGCGCGCCGCCATCACTGCCGCCTATCGCCGCCCCGAGCCCGAAGCCCTGGCCCCCCTGCTGGCCCAGGCCCGCCTGCCGCAAGAGCTGGCCACGGCATCACAGCAACTGGCGCTGCGCATTGCCAAGTCGCTGCGCGAGCGCAAGGCCAGCGCAGGCCGGGCAGGCCTGGTGCAGGGCTTGCTGCAAGAGTTTTCACTGTCATCCCAAGAAGGCGTTGCGCTGATGTGCCTGGCCGAGGCGCTGCTGCGCATTCCCGACAAGGCCACGCGCGACGCGCTCATCCGCGACAAGATCAGCAATGGCCAGTGGGATTCGCACCTGGGCAAGAGCCCCTCGCTGTTCGTCAACGCCGCCACCTGGGGTCTGCTCATCACCGGCAAGCTGGTGGCCACGCACAGCGAAAGCAGCCTGGGTAACTCGCTCAGCCGCCTGATCGGCAAGGGCGGCGAGCCCCTGATCCGCAAGGGCGTGGACATGGCCATGCGCATGATGGGCGAGCAGTTTGTGACCGGCGAAACCATCGACGAAGCCCTGCGCAACGCCCGCACGATGGAGGCCGAGGGCTTTCGCTATTCGTACGACATGCTGGGCGAAGCGGCGCTGACCAGCGAAGACGCCAAGCGCTACTACGCCTCGTATGAGCAAGCCATCCACGCGATTGGCAAAGCTTCTGCCGGGCGCGGCATCTACGAAGGCCCCGGCATCTCCATCAAGCTCTCGGCCCTGCACCCGCGCTACAGCCGTGCGCAATTTGGCCGCGTGATGGACGAGCTGTACCCGCTGGTGTTGCGCCTGACGGTGCTGGCCAAGCAATACGACATTGGCCTGAACATCGACGCCGAAGAAACCGACCGGCTGGAGCTGTCGCTGGACCTGCTGGAGCGCCTGTGCCACGAACCCGCCCTGGCAGGCTGGAACGGCATTGGCTTCGTCATCCAGGCCTACCAAAAGCGCTGCCCCTTTGTCATCGACTACGTGGTGGATTTGGCCCGCCGCACCCAGCGCCGCCTGATGGTGCGCCTGGTCAAGGGCGCGTACTGGGACAGCGAAATCAAGCGCGCCCAGGTCGATGGCCTCGCGGACTACCCCGTCTACACCCGCAAGGTGCACACCGACATTTCGTACATCGCCTGCGCCAAGAAGCTGCTGGCCGCCCCCGAGGCCGTGTACCCCCAGTTCGCCACGCACAACGCGGAAACGCTGGCCACCATCTACCATCTGGCGGGCAGCAACTACTACGCCGGGCAGTACGAGTTCCAGTGCCTGCACGGCATGGGCGAGCCACTGTATGAGCAGGTGGTGGGCGCCATCACGGCTGGCAAGCTGGGCCGCCCCTGCCGCATCTACGCCCCCGTGGGCACGCACGAAACGCTGCTGGCCTACCTGGTGCGCCGCCTGCTCGAAAACGGCGCCAACACCTCGTTCGTGAACCGCATTGCCGATGAAACCATTGCGCTGGATGAGCTGGTGAAGAGCCCCGTGCAGGTGGTGGATGAGCAGGCAGCCAAGGAAGGCACTGCCGGCCTGCCCCACCCGCGCATCCCCCTGCCAGCGGCCCTGTACGGCGCCCACCGCAGCAACTCACGCGGGCTGGATTTGTCGAACGAAAACACGCTGACCGAGCTGGCCGCCACGCTGCAAACCACGGCAAGCCACGCCTGGGCGGCAGCGCCCCTGCTGGCCACTGACGTGCCCGCAGGCACCACCCAGCCCGTGCGCAACCCCGCTGACCACCACGACGTGGTAGGCCAGGTGCAAGAAGCCACCACCGCCGACGTGGACCAGGCCCTGGCCCACGCCCAGGCCGCCGCAGCTCCCTGGGCCGCCACACCGCCGGCTGAGCGAGCCGCCGCCCTGCTGCGCACCGCCGACCTGCTGGAGGCGCGCATGCAGCCCCTGCTGGGCCTGCTGATGCGCGAAGCTGGCAAAAGCGCCAGCAACGCCGTGGCCGAGGTGCGCGAGGCGGTGGACTTCTTGCGCTACTACGCCGCGCAAGTGCAAAGCACCTTCGACAACGCCACCCACATCCCGCTGGGCCCCGTGGCCTGCATCAGCCCCTGGAACTTCCCGCTCGCCATCTTCATGGGCCAGGTGGCCGCCGCTCTGGCTGCAGGCAACCCGGTGCTGGCCAAGCCCGCAGAGCAAACCCCGCTGATCGCTGCCGAGGCCGTGCGCCTGCTGTGGCAGGCCGGTGTGCCCCGCGCCGCCGTGCAGCTGCTGCCCGGCCAGGGCGAAACCGTGGGTGCGCGCCTGATTGGCGATGAGCGCGTGATGGGCGTGATGTTCACCGGCTCCACCGAGGTCGCCCGCATCCTGCAGCGCACCGTGGCCGGACGCCTGGATGCCGCAGGCCGCCCTATTCCGCTGATCGCAGAAACCGGTGGGCAGAACGCGATGATCGTGGACTCGTCCGCCCTGGCCGAGCAGGTGGTGGGCGATGCGGTGTCGTCCGCCTTTGACAGCGCAGGCCAGCGCTGTTCTGCCCTGCGCGTGCTGTGCGTGCAGGAAGAAGCCGCCGACCGCGTGGTCGAGATGCTGCAAGGCGCCATGGGCGAACTGCGCGTGGGCAACACCGCCGAACTGCGCGTGGACGTGGGCCCGGTGATCGACGCCGAAGCGCAAACCGGCATCGTCCAGCACATCGAAAAGTTCAAAGCCCAAGGCCACCGCGTGTACCAGCACCCCAGCCACCTGGCGGGCCGCAGCGCACCCGGCACCTTTGTGCCGCCCACGCTGATCGAGCTGAACCACATCGGCGAGCTGCAACGCGAAGTCTTCGGCCCCGTGCTGCACCTGGTGCGCTACGCCCGCAAGAATCTGGACCAGCTGCTCGACCAGATCAACGCCACCGGCTACGGCCTGACCCAGGGCGTGCACACCCGCATCGACGAAACCATTGCCCGCGTGGTGGACCGCGCCCATGCCGGCAACGTGTACGTGAACCGCAACATGGTGGGCGCCGTGGTGGGCGTGCAGCCGTTTGGTGGTGAAGGCCTGTCGGGCACCGGGCCCAAGGCAGGCGGGCCGCTGTACCTGCTGCGCCTGCTGTCGCAGCGCCCCACCGATGCGCTGGCACGCACCTTTGCGGACGCAGACCGCACCGCGCCGCCCGAGGCCGCGGCCCGTAACCGCCAGTTGCCCGCCTTGTCGGCCCTGCAGCAGTGGGCGCAAAGCCAGGGCAACACGGCACTGGCCAGCACCTGCCAGCGCTTTGCAGAGGAAACGCAAAGCGGCACCTCCCGCACCCTGCCCGGCCCCACGGGCGAGCGCAACGTCTACACCCTGGCCCCCCGCGCCCATGTGCTGTGCGTAGCAACGTCCGTCAGCGAGCTGCTGGTGCAAACAGCTGCCGTGCTGGCCAGTGGCGGCAAGGCGCTGTGGCCCACCGCACAAGCCAGCCTGCGCATCCAGCTACCCGCCGCAGCGCAAGCCCAGGTGGTGCTGCAAGACAACGCCCTCACCGATGCCAGCATGGCGCTGGACGCAGTGCTGCACCATGGCGACGGCAAGGCCCTGCAAGCCGTGTGCACAGCCCTGGCCCAGCGCCCCGGCCCCATCGTGGGCGTGACGGCCATGCAGCCCGGCGCGGTGGACATTCCGCTGGAACGCCTGGTGATCGAACGCGCCTTGAGCGTGAACACCGCCGCTGCGGGCGGCAATGCCAGCCTGATGACACTGGGTTGAGCACCCGCCGCAGCGCTACCCGCACGCTGCGGCGACTTTGAATCAAAATGGCTTCTAGCGCTTATTAGACAAGCGCTGGCAGCTATTGATTCAATAGCAAATCAGGATACGGTAGCCAAGGGCAAGTTCAGCAGCAGGTTCTGCGGCTTGATGCGTACCAGCCCCTCGGCATTGGTGGCCAGCCCCAGGTACACAGGCTTTCCTGCGACATCCGCACGCATCTCTGGGGGGTTGGCAAAGGTCAGTGTGAACAGGCTGACAAGGCGCTGCATCCGCTCTGCCTCCACCGGCCGGTCCTGGTACAGGTCGTTCAGGATGGCGGTGGACTCCACGTCCAACCCCACATGCCAGCGCCAGGCGCTGTCGTTGATCTGGTGCACCGGCTCGATCTGTACCTGCACGCCCAGCATGTGCAGCACCCAGAGCTCCAGCACCCGTGCCAGGGCCTTCAGGCCCGAGCGGGCGCGGGTCAGCTTGAGGGTGAGGCCATGGCTCAAGTCCTGCGTCAGCTCGTGGGTCAGGTCCAGCAGAAAGTGGTGGCGCTCGCTCTCGGCCCAATAAGTAGCAGCGTTGTCGGGCGTGAGCACCTGCACCTGCGCGGTCGGTTGCAGCACACCGCCTTGGCGCAGCAGGCGCCCTACTTCGCCCAGACCTGCGGTTTCGTGCAGCAGGTCGAGGGCATCGCGGTCACCCGCCAGCATCTGGCCCTCTTGCAAGGTGATGCGCTGCGGGCGAAACAGCATCTCGGCCGCGCGGGCTTCCAGCGCGTCGTTGCTCGTGTCCAGCACATTGCGCAGCAGGGCCTGCACCACCGCGTCGATGAACACCGCAGGCACATCCACCGCGCCGCTGCGCATCAGCCGCAGGTAGTAGGCCTCCAGCGTGCCCGCAGCCAGAAGGCCATCGCGAAAGCGCAGAAACACCGTGTAGTTCTCACGCGCGTCATCATCCTGCACAGCCGCCAATTGCTCGGGCGGCACAGGTGCCATGGGAGCGGCCACCAGCCCCTCGTGCAAGGCGATTTCTGCAGCGCAGGACTCTGGCACCAGCGCCAGTTCGGGCCGTGCCAGCAGAGTGCGCACATACGCCTCGGTAGGCACCAGCCAGCCCCGCGCATCGCGTTGCAAAAGCGAAAAGTGGCTGCCTAGCCAAAAATCGTTGTGTGGCGTCACGAAAGCGGTCCCCAAAAATCAAAACCTCCGAGGCTACAACACCCAACCCCCGGCACCCGTGCTTTCCCGCAAAGCCATGCGCAGTTGCAAGGCCAACGGCACAATCACCGCACCATGAACGCGCTGCCCCCCACGCTGCCCATCCGCACCGAATGCCCGCCCGGCGCCTGCGTATGCGACCGCGACGCCCTGCTGCAAGACCCCCAGGCCGATGCCCGCGTGCTGCTGCTCACCCGCGAAGAAGAAAAGCGCCTGTTGCAGCGCCTGGAGCAGATCACCAGCCTGGCCGACCTGCGCCGCCTGCAAGACCGCATGGAGCAACAACTCGGCATCCGCCTCACCATCGCCCCCGGCCCCAATGAAGTGCGCACGCTGCGCGGCATCACCATTCTGGTCCACGAACAACGCGGCCTGTGCCGCAAAACCCGCCAGTCCATCCCCGCCGCCATCAGGCAAGGCCTGGAGCGGCGGCCCGAGATCAGCTACGAATTGCTGGACGAAGGCGGCCTGTTCGGCGCGCCTTGATCGCCGCACAGCACTCTCTTCAGGCCGCTACCGCCCAGGGTGATGCTGGTGCACTGAGTACCCAGCGGCTCAAGGGGGTAATGATCCGTCGCCTTCACGCTCTCGCCGAACCACCGCGCAAGAAAAAAGGCCTTGATGTGATTCAAGGCCTTTTCAGAGGTGAAGCGAACTACGCTTCGATCATTCCCACTCGATCGTCGCTGGCGGCTTGCTGCTCACGTCATACGTCACGCGATTGATGCCGCGCACTTCGTTGATGATGCGACCAGACACCTTCTTGAGCAGTGCGTAGGGCAGTTCGGCCCAGTCGGCGGTCATGAAGTCGCTGGTCTGCACAGCGCGCAGGGCGACCACGTAATCGTAGGTGCGGCCATCGCCCATCACGCCCACGCTCTTGACGGGCAGGAACACGGTGAAGGCCTGGCTGGTGAGGTCATACCAGGTCTTGCCTGTCGCTTCGTCCTTGAAGTTGCGCAACTCTTCGATGAAGATCGCGTCGGCACGGCGCAGCAGGTCGGCGTATTCCTTTTTCACCTCGCCCAAGATACGCACACCCAGGCCAGGGCCAGGGAACGGGTGGCGATAGACCATCTCGTGCGGCAGGCCCAGGGCTACGCCCAACTCGCGCACTTCGTCCTTGAACAGGTCGCGCAGAGGTTCGAGCAACTTCAGGCCCAACTGCTCAGGCAGGCCACCCACGTTGTGGTGGCTCTTGATGGTGACGGCCTTCTTGCTCTTGGCACCGCCGCTTTCAATCACGTCGGGGTAGATGGTGCCCTGGGCCAGGAAGGTAGCGCCCTTGTGACCGCCGGTGCCGGCCTTGAGCTTGGCAGCCTCAGCCTTGAACACATCGACAAACAGGCCGCCGATGATTTTGCGCTTTTGCTCGGGCTCGCTCACGCCCGCCAGCTTGCCGAGGAACAAATCGCTGGCGTCCACGCGGATCACCTTGGCGTGCAGCTTGCCTTCGAACATGTCCATCACCATGTCGCCTTCGTTCAGGCGCAGCAATCCGTGATCGACAAACACGCAGGTGAGCTGGTCGCCAATGGCGCGGTGGATCAACGCGGCAGCCACGGAAGAATCCACCCCACCCGACAGGCCGAGAATCACCTCCTCGTCACCCACCTGCTCGCGAATCTTTTGCACGGCTTCTTCGATGTAGTCGCCCATGACCCAGTCGGCACGGGTGCCGCAGATGCCCAGCACAAAGCGCTCCAGCAAGGCACGGCCTTGCACGGTGTGCGTCACTTCAGGGTGGAACTGCACGGCGTAATAGTGGCGGCTTTCATCGGCCATGCCTGCGATGGGGCAGGACGGCGTGGAACACATCACCTTGAAGCCTGGGGGCAACTCGGTGACCTTGTCGCCGTGGCTCATCCACACTTTGAGCATGCCGTGGCCTTCGGGCGTGGCAAAGTCTTCAATGCCCTTGAGCAATTCGGTGTGGCCATGCGCACGCACTTCGGCGTAGCCGAATTCGCGGGTGTTGGAGCCTTCGACCTTGCCGCCCAGTTGATTGGCCATGGTCTGCATGCCGTAGCAAATGCCCAGCACAGGGATACCCAGCTCAAACACGGCGGCAGGCGCCTTGTCGTCCACTTCATACACGCTGGCGTGGCTGCCAGAGAGGATCACGCCCTTGAGCTGACCGTCCCTCGCGTATTCGCGAATCCACTCGTCGGTCACATCGCAAGGGTGCACTTCGCAGTACACATGGGCCTCGCGCACACGGCGGGCGATGAGCTGGGTGACTTGCGAGCCGAAATCAAGGATGAGGATTTTCTGGTGTTGCATGGCGGGCGACAGGAAGGTGCGTGAGGGCTTGAGAAAAGACAAAGGCCCGAACACCTGGGAGATGGGTTCGGGCCTGTGGTTGCGGAAGAATCAGTCCGCGCGGTAGTTAGGTGCTTCCTTGGTGATCTGCACGTCATGGACGTGACTTTCACGGATACCAGCGGTGGTGATCTCGACGAACTCTGCCTTGTTGTTCATCTCTTCGATCGTGGCGCAACCGCAGTAGCCCATGGCTGCACGAACGCCGCCAGCCATCTGGAACACGATGGAAACCATCGAGCCTTTGTAGGGCACGCGGCCTTCAATGCCTTCGGGCACCAGCTTGTCGGCGTTGGGGTTGCCGGTGCTCGACTCCTGGAAGTAGCGGTCGGCACTGCCTTGCTGCATGGCACCGATGGAGCCCATGCCGCGGTAGCTCTTGTAGCTGCGGCCCTGGAACAGGATCACTTCGCCCGGTGCTTCTTCAGTACCCGCGAACATGCCGCCCATCATGATGGTGCTGGCGCCAGCGGCCAGCGCCTTGGCGATGTCTCCGCTGTAGCGAATACCGCCGTCAGCGATCAGTGGCACACCGGTGCCCTTGAGGGCAGTAGCCACGTTGTCGATGGCCATGATCTGGGGCACGCCCACACCGGCAACGATACGTGTGGTGCAGATCGAGCCAGGACCGATACCGACCTTCACGGCGTCGGCACCGGCTTCCACCAAGGCCAGCGCAGCCGCGCCAGTGGCGATGTTGCCGCCGATCACATCGACTTGCGGGTAGTTTTGCTTGACCCAGCGCACACGCTCGATCACGCCCTTGCTGTGGCCGTGGGCTGTGTCCACCACGATGGCATCCACACCGGCGCGCACCAGAGCTTCCACACGCTCTTCAGTGCCCTCGCCCACGCCCACCGCAGCGCCCACGCGCAAACGGCCAGACGCGTCACGCGCTGCATTGGGGAAGCTGGTTTGCTTGGTGATGTCCTTCACCGTGATCAAGCCCTTGAGCTCGAACGCATCGTTGATGACCAGGATGCGCTCCAGCTTGTGCTTGTTGAGCAGCGCCTTGGCTTGTTCGGGCGTGGTGCCGTCTTTTTCGTTGACGGTGATGAGCTTCTCGCGCGGCGTCATGATCTGGTGGACCTTGACGTCGTAGCGTGTCTCAAAACGCAGGTCACGGCCAGTGACGATGCCAACCACCTTGCCGCCGTCGCATACGGGGAATCCCGAGATGCCCAGTTGCTCAGACAACTGAAGCACCTGCAACACCGTGTGCTCTGGCGTGATCACCACGGGATCACGCAGCACGCCGGATTCATAGCGCTTGACCTTGGCCACGTGCGCTGCTTGCTCCTGCGGTGTGAGGTTTTTGTGCACGATGCCGATGCCGCCCTCTTGGGCGATGGCGATAGCCAGGCGTGCTTCCGTCACAGTGTCCATGGCGGCGGACACGAGCGGCAGGTTCAACTGGATGTTGCGGGAGAGTTTCGTCGCGAGGGACGTGTCCTTGGGCAGGACCTGGGAGTACGCTGGCACCAGCAACACATCGTCGAAGGTGAGCGCTTTTCCAAGAAGGCGCATGAGAAAGCTCCAAAAAAAGGATTGTACCCGCACTGCCCCATGCGCTGTTGGCGGCGATACAACCGGCTGAGGAGCCCAACCCTCCGCCCATCTGTAACCAAGTGCGAATGCTGTGACAGCTCACCGCCCTCACCGCTAAACTTGCCCGCATGAAAATGCACAAGCTTCTCCTGCTGGCCGTGGCCTGCACATGGGCCCTGGGCGCTGCTGCTCAGTGGCAGTGGATCGACAAGGACGGCCGCAAGGTGTTCAGCGACCGCCCCCCGCCAGCCGAAGTCCCCGCCAAAAGCATCCTGAAGCAGCCCGGCGGTGCGCCGGTGGCTCGCCCTGCTGCCACGCCAGAATCCAGCAGCGCTGAGAACGCGACGCCCGCAGCGGCGGCATCCAAACCAGCCGCCAAGCCTGTGGCGGCTGGCAAAGACAAGGAACTGGAAGAGAAGAAGGCCGCCGCTGAAGCAGCCGAAGCTGCCAAGAAAAAGGCGGAAGAAGAAAAGATAGCGCGAGCCAAGGCCGAGAACTGCACACGGGCGCGCCAGGCCAAGGCAACGCTGGAATCCGGCGTTTTGATGAAGCAAACCAATGCACAGGGCGAGCGAGTCATCATGGACGAAGCCAGCCGCAACGCAGAAATCAAGCGCACCAACGACATCATCGCCTCAGACTGCACACGCTGAGGCCAAGGCAGCCAGGGCTCAGTAACCGGCCTTGGCTCCTGGGCGCTTGCTGGCAAACAGCCCGGTGGTGCGTGCGCCCTGTTTGGCAAAACGTTCACGCCGGGCAACTTTGGGGTCTACCTTCAGGGCGCGGTATACCTCCACCCGGTCCTGGTGTTGCAGCACCGTGGTTTTTTCCACCACACGCCCCCAGATCCCACACAGAGCCGTTCCCTTGCTCACTTGACGCCAGGCGGAGCCGCTGGGGCAAGCCTGCAGTGCGTCTGCCACGGTAGCCCCTGGCGGCAACTGCAGCTCCCACTGCTGGGTTTGCCGCGGGGCCAGGCACACCACCACGATCACGGTCAAAGGGGCCTGCAAGGCGTGATCCTCTGTCACATCGTGGCCAGCAGCTTCCACCCTCTGCTCAGCCATACACCTGCTCTGCGCGCTTGACGAACGCATCCACCATGGTGGCCGCAATGCGGTCAAACACCGGGCCCACCAGGGCTGCCAGCGCGGCGCTGCTGAAGCCGTAGTTCAATTGCAGTTCCACCTTGCACGCCCGCTGGGTGCCGTCGCCCACTGGCAAAAAGCGCCAGTCGCCCTCCAGCTTGGAAAACGGACCTTTGACGAGGTGCATTTGCACCCGCTCACCGAGTTCGTGAACATTGCGGGTGACGAAAGTCTGGCGAATACCGCCCAGCGCAATACCCACTTCCGCAGTCATTCCCGCTTCGCTGTGCTCCAGCACCTGGGCACGGTCACACCAGGGAAGGAATTCGGGATAACGCTCCACGGCCGTGACCAAATCAAACATTTCTTTGGGCGAGTACCAGATGAGGACAGACTTTTGAACGGTTTTCATGCAAGCGGGGCCCGGCGCCCCGTGGCAGGGCGGGCTGATGTGGGGGCCAGAGAAATTAGAATCGCGGGTGCGAGACAGCGACAATTGTAGGGAGGCCTTTTATCTTCCGGTTTGCGTCTTATCTAATTCCTCATGGCCAAAAAACCCGATCCCTCGTCCCGCATTGCTGACAACAAGAAAGCGGCTTTCAATTATTTCTTCGAAGAACGCCACGAGGCAGGCATAGTGCTGCACGGCTGGGAAGTCAAGGCGCTGCGGGAAGGCAAGGTACAACTGACCGATGGCTATGTGCTGATCCGCGATGGCGAGTTGTACCTGCTGGGCTGCCTGATCCACCCGCTCAAAACCGCGTCCACCCACGTCAACCCCGAGTCAGCACGCACCAAGAAACTGCTGCTCAAGAAAGACGAGATCAAGCGCCTGATTGGCAAAGTGGAGCAAAAGGGCTACACCCTGGTGCCCCTGAATCTGCACTGGAAAAATGGCTTTGTGAAATGCGAAATTGCCCTGGCCAAGGGCAAGGCCGAACACGACAAGCGCGACACCATCAAAGACCGCGAAGGCAAGCGCGAGGTGGAACGCGCCATGAAGAGCCGTAACCGCTGACCATCACGGCACCAGCAGCAAGCGCCACCCCGCAAAAAAGCCGCTTCATCAGCGGCTTTTTTGTCTCTTGCGCGTACCTGCGTGCTGCAGGCTTACTTCAAAGCGGCCAATGGATGGGCGTGCACAGGCCAGGGGCTGGCGAAGAAAGGCGTGACCATCTCGGGCGTCACGTCCTCAATGCAGCCGGGGTTCCATTTCGGGGCATGGTCTTTGTCGACCGCCAGGGCACGAATGCCTTCCACCGTCTCACTCTGGCCAGGGCGCAGGAAGAAGCAGTGGCGCACCATGTCGCGCTCCATGCGCAAATCATCGGCCAGGCCCATGTGGCGCGCACGGCGGATTTGCTCCAGCACCACGTGCAGCATGAGGGGCGAGCGCTTGCGCAGCGTGGCCGCTGTGGCACGCGCCCAGTCGGTATCGGCGGACTCCAGGGCGCGCACGATATCGCCCACGGTAGGCAGCGAAAAATATTGGTCAATATCGGCTCTAGCGCTTGTGTGGTGAGCGCTGGCAGCTACAAATTTTGAAGCAACAAAGGCGCGAATGGCTTGTCCATCTGCAAAGTGCTGGCTGCCCAGCGCATCCCACACAGCGGCTTGCTGGTCTGGAGGCAGGCAGCCGTCGGCCAACTGGTTCTCGATGGCATCGCCCGCGCCAATGGTGTCGCCCGTCAGGGCCAGCCACTCACCCACGCTGCCAGGGCAACGGCTCAGGAAGTAGCCACCGCCCACATCGGGGAACAGGCCAATGGCGGTTTCAGGCATGGCCATCTTGGTGCGCTCTGTCACCACGCGCAGGGCCGCCCCCTGGCTGATGCCCATGCCGCCCCCCATCACGATGCCATCCATGAAGGCAATGTAGGGCTTGGTGTAGTTGTGGATCAGGTGGTTGAGGGCGTACTCTTCCGTGAAGAAGTCTTCGATCAAAGGGTTGCCCTGGCTGCCCGCCTGGTGCAGAAAGCGAATGTCGCCGCCCGCGCAAAACGCGCCAAAGGGGCCTTCCTTGTTGCTGCCGCGAATGGCCACGGCCAGCACCCGGTCATCGGCCTGCCAGGCAAGCAAGGTGGCCATCAGGTCACGCACCATGCCCAAAGAAAGCGCATTCAGCGCCCGAGGCCGGTTCAGGGTGATGAACCCCACCTGACCACGCACTTCACTCAACACCTCAGCAGCCACCACTGTCTCCGTCATTTTTGTTCCTTCCAACCCAACATTTCATTGAAAACCAGGGCACCGATCACCAGTGCCCCACCGGCCAATACGGCAGAGGCTGGGCGCTCTCCGGCGCCGAGCCACGCCAGCAGAATGCCAAAGATCACCTCCAGCAAGCCCAGCAGTGCCATCTCGGGAGCCTTGAGCACGCGCCCACAGCGCACGGCCAAAACGCAAGGGATGGCCAACTGGAACACCCCCAGCAAAGCCAGCAAGAATAAATCATGTGCAGTGGCTTGCAGCGGCAAGGCCAGCGGCAATGTCACTATTACCGACACCACAGCCCCCACCAGCACGGCAGGGACCAGATCCACCGCATGGCCATGGCGCTGAGAGTGCTGAACCACCGTCCAGTTGGCAGCAGCAGCCACGGGCACGCACAGGGCCACCAAGGTGCCGGACAGTGGCAGGCCCGCCATTTGCGAACCGTACATCCAACCAATACCCAGCCCGGCCAGCCCAATGGCCACCCAGGTGCGCAGCGCAATGCGATGGCCGATGAAGATCCGGGCGAACAGCGCCGTCAGCAGCGGCCCCACGGCCATGGTGACCAGCACGTTGGCCACGGGCATCAATGTCAGGGCCACCATGAAGGCGGTGAACATCGTCGCCCAACAAAGACCTGACAGCCACAGCGCCCCACCGCCGCGCCGAATGTTGCCAAACACCCCCCGCCCCTGGATGGCGGGCAGCATGACCAGCAGGCTCAGCAAGGTGAAGAAACTGCGCCAGAAGGTGACTTCAAAACTGCGAGCCTGCTCTAGGTGGCGCGTGACCAACCCGGCAATCGACCAGAGCAAGGTCACCACCACCATCAGGAACACCGCGCGGGTGTGTGTGAGTTTGAGCATGGAACGGCTGTGTCAGAACTACCAACGGACGGAAAAAAGGGCCTCAGCATCGCTGGGCCCTTTCATCGATCGACCTGCGCGCCGGGCTGGTGGGCTCGGCACGAAGTCAGCGCGCTTCAGATCAAGAGCGGCTGGCGCGCTTGCGCTCATTCTCGGTCAAATAGCGCTTGCGCAGACGCACCGACTTGGGTGTGATTTCGACCAGTTCGTCGTCTTCGATGAACTCGACACCGTACTCCAGCGTGAGGTCGATAGGAGGCGTGATCTTGATCGCGTCTTCCTTGCCGCTCACGCGGAAGTTGGTCAGCTGCTTGGTACGCGTGGCGTTCACCACCAGGTCGTTATCGCGGCTGTGGATGCCGACGATCATGCCTTCGTACACGGGGTCGTTCGCCTTCACGAACATGCGGCCACGGTCGTCCAGCTTGCCCAGGGCGTAGGTGAAGATTTCACCATCGTCCATGGAGATCAGCACGCCGTTCTTGCGGCCACCGATGTCACCCTTGTGCGGCTCGTAGCCATCGAAGATGTTGGAGATCAGACCGGAACCGCGCGTCAGGTTCAGGAACTCGTTGGTGAAACCGATCAGGCCACGGGCAGGAATGCGGTACTCCAGGCGTACACGGCCACGGCCGTCGGACTCCATGTTCACCAGCTCGCCCTTGCGCTCGCCCAGGGCTTGCATCACGCCGCCTTGGTGGCCTTCTTCGATGTCAGCCGTCACCAACTCGATAGGCTCGTGCTTGACGCCGTCGATGTCCTTGAACACCACGCGGGGCTTGGACACAGCCATTTCATAGCCTTCGCGGCGCATGTTTTCCAAGAGGATGGTCAGGTGCAATTCACCACGGCCCATCACTTCAAACACACCTTCTTCGTCCGTTTCGTTCACGCGCAGGGCCACGTTGTGCTGCAGTTCCTTTTGCAGGCGGTCCCAGATCTGGCGGCTGGTCACGAACTTGCCTTCGCGGCCGGCCAGAGGCGACGTGTTCACGCAGAAGTTCATGGTCAGCGTGGGCTCGTCCACCTTCAGCATGGGCAGCGGCGCGGGGTTGGCCGGGTCGGTCACAGTCACGCCGATGCCGATGTCTTCAATGCCGTTGATCAGCACGATGTCGCCAGGGCCAGCCACGGGCGTTTGCATGCGGTCCAGGCCCTGGAAGGTCAGCACCTGGTTCACGCGGCCCTTGACGGTCTTGCCACCGGGGCCTTCCATGACGACCACGTCCTGCATGGGCTTCAAAGTGCCCTGGCTGATGCGGCCCACACCGATGCGGCCCACGAAGGTGGAGAAGTCCAGCGCCGAGATTTGCAGTTGCAGGGGAGCGTCAGGGTTGCCAGTGTTCGGCGGCACGTGCTTCAGGATGGTGTCGAACAGGGCCGACATGTCGGGGCCCCACTGCTCACCAGGAGCGCCTTCTTCGAGCGACGACCAGCCGTTGATGCCCGAGGCGTACACCACGGGGAAGTCGAGTTGTTCGTCGGTGGCACCCAGCTTGTCAAACAGGTCGAACGCAGCGTTCACGACCTTGTCAGGGTTGGCACCGGGCTTGTCCACCTTGTTCACCACCAGGATGGGGCGCAGGCCCAGGGCCAGGGCCTTCTTGGTCACGAAACGCGTTTGGGGCATGGGGCCTTCTTGCGCGTCAATCAGCAGCACCACGCTGTCCACCATCGACAGGGCACGTTCCACTTCGCCGCCGAAGTCCGCGTGACCGGGGGTGTCCACGATGTTGATGTGCGTGCCCTTCCAGCTCACGGCGCAGTTCTTGGCCAGGATGGTGATGCCACGCTCTTTTTCGATCGCGTTGTTGTCCATCACGGTATCGACGACCTTTTCGTGGTCGGCAAAGGTGCCGGACTGGCGCAGCAGCTGGTCGACCATGGTGGTTTTGCCATGGTCAACGTGGGCAATGATCGCGATATTGCGGATTTGTTTCGTCATAGTTTTTCCAATGTGCCGCTGTGCGCCATGGACGCGGAATGCGGCGTGCCTTCCAAAATTTGTTGAATTTCCAGCGGACTCAGGAGCCTGCCCGGCACCAGCTCCCCGCCAACGATGTGGCCCACCCCTAGCAACGCTGCCGGTTGATCGCCAAAGACTGCCACGGCACTGGCGTCAGGCCAGGGTCCACGGCGACGCACACCCGACAAGAACCGGGCTGCATTGTCGCCGTCCAACGTGACACGGGTGTGCCCCACCAGCAGCGACTCGGGAGGCAGAACGCAAGCCAGGCGCTGCGCCTCGTCCATGGCTTCGAGCTGCGCCAAAGTGACGCAACGCTCGACCCCCAGGCCTCCCGTATCGATGCGGCGCAAAAAGGTCAGGTGTGCCCCCACCCCCAGCGCTGCACCAATGTCTTCTCCCAAGGTACGGATGTACGTACCTTTGCTGCAAGTCACTATCATTTTGATAGCTGCTTGCGCTTTCTCTGTCTGGATCAGCTCCAGTTTCAATGCATGAATGACGACCTGGCGCGCCTCACGCTCCACGGCAATGCCAGCGCGGGCGTACTCGTACAGCGCCTTGCCGTCTTTTTTGAGCGCGCTGTGCATGGGAGGCACCTGGCTGATCGGGCCAGTGAACTGCTGCTGCACGGCGGCCAAGCGCTCAGGCGTCAGGTGTTCGGGCAGCACCTCGCGGCGTTCCAGCACGTCGCCCTCGGCATCGCCGGTGGCGGTGGTCACGCCCAGCAACGCCACGGCTTCGTAGGTCTTGGGGGCGTCGAGTTGCAGTTGGCTGAATTTGGTAGCGGCGCCAAAGCACAGAGGCAGCACGCCGGATGCCAGCGGATCCAGCGTACCGGTATGGCCCGCTTTTTCGGCGCGCAGCAACCACTTCACCTTTTGCAAGGCGTCGTTGCTCGAAAGGCCGAGCGGTTTGTCGAGCAGCAGCACTCCGTGCACCGGGCGCCGCTGCACCCAGATGCGGGGAGCGCGCTCGGTCATGCTTCCTCGTCGTCTTTCGCGCGCGAAGAAACAGCCTTGGCGATCAAGGCATTCATGTCGGCCGCGCGCTCGGAAGTGCGGTCGAACACGAAGTGCAGCGTAGGCACGGTGTGGATGTGCAAGCGCTTGAACAGGCCGTTGCGCAGGAAACCCGCAGCCTGGTTGAGCGCCGCCTGGGTTTCCACAGGGTCACCCACCAGCAGGCTGAAAAACACCTTGGCATGGGCATAGTCGGGAGTGACCTCCACGCCTTGCAGGGTCACCATGCCCACGCGCGGGTCTTTCAACTCGCGCGCAATGAGCTCGGTCAGATCGCGCTGGATCTGGTCGGCCACCTTGAAGGCACGGTTAGGGGTAGCAGATTTCTTCGCAGCCATGTTGTCGCTTGTACCTCGTTCGCCTTACAGCGTACGTGCGATTTCCTTGATCTCGAAGAACTCCAGCTGATCGCCTTCCTTGATGTCGTTGTAGTTGCGCAGCTTGATACCGCACTCGAAGCCTTCCTTGACTTCCTTGACATCGTCCTTGAGGCGGCGCACAGACTCGACTTCGCCGGTGTAGATGACCACATTGTCGCGCAGCAGGCGGAACTTGCAGTTGCGAGTGACCTGACCAGAGGTGACGTAAGAACCCGCCACCGTACCGATCTTGGACGCCACGAACACCGTGCGGATCTCGGCGGTACCCAGGGCTTCTTCGCGCTGCTCGGGTGCCAACATGCCGGACATCGCTGCCTTCAACTCATCCACGGCGTCGTAAATGATGTTGTAGTAATGCAGGTTCACATCGCTCGACTCGGCCAGCTTGCGCGCACCGGCATCGGCACGCACGTTGAAGCCGATCACGATGGCCTTGGAGGCAATCGCCAGGTTGACGTCGGATTCGCTGATACCGCCCACACCAGCGTACACCAGCTGCACACGGATCTCGTCGGTGGACAGCTTGAGCAGCGAGGCTGCCAACGCTTCCTGCGAGCCCTGCACGTCTGCCTTGATGATGATGGGCAGGGTCTGCACCTCGCCCGCAGTCATCTCGTTGAACACGTTCTCCAGCTTGGCGGCCTGTTGCTTGGCCAGCTTGGTGTTGCGGAACTTGCCCGCACGGTAGGTCGCGATTTCGCGCGCACGGCGCTCGTCGGACAGCACCATGAACTCGTCACCGGCCTGCGGCACATCGGAAAGACCCTGGATTTCCACCGGGATCGACGGGCCAGCCGTCTTGGCGGGCTTGCCGTTTTCGTCCAGCATGGCGCGCACGCGGCCGGAGGTCTGGCCTGCCAGCACGACATCGCCCACCTTCAGCGTGCCGGACTGCACCAGCACCGTGGCCACGGGGCCGCGGCCCTTGTCCAGCTGCGCTTCGATCACCAGACCCTTGGCCATGGCTTCGACCGGCGCCTTCAGTTCCAGCACTTCGGCTTGCAGCAGCACCTGTTCGAGCAGGTCGTCGATGCCCATGCCGGTCTTGGAGGACACGGCCACAAACGGCGAATCGCCGCCGTACTCTTCAGGCACGACCTCTTCCACCACCAGCTCTTGCTTGACGCGTTCGGGGTTGGCATCGGGCTTGTCGGCCTTGGTGATGGCCACCACGATCGGCACGTTCGCAGCCTTGGCGTGCTTGATGGCTTCCTTGGTCTGAGGCATGACGCCGTCGTCCGCCGCCACCACCAGGATGACGATGTCGGTAGCCTGGGCGCCACGGGCACGCATGGCGGTGAAGGCCTCGTGGCCGGGGGTGTCGAGGAACGACACCATGCCGCGGGGCGTTTCCACATGGTAGGCACCAATGTGCTGCGTGATACCACCAGCTTCGCCAGAAGCCACCTTGGCGCGGCGAATGTAATCCAGCAGCGAGGTCTTGCCGTGGTCCACGTGGCCCATGACGGTGACCACCGGAGCGCGTGGCAGCAGCTCGGCATCTTTTTGACCCGCGTCTTCGTCGGTGAAGGCTTCCGGATCGTCCAGCGCCGCCACCACGGCCTTATGGCCCATTTCTTCCACCACGATCATCGCGGTGTCCTGGTCCAGAGGCTGGTTGATGGTGACCATCTGGCCCATCTTCATCAGGGCCTTGATCACTTCAGAGGCCTTGATCGACATCTTATGTGCCAGCTCTGCCACCGTGATGGTTTCAGGCACATGCACTTCGATGATCCGGGCTTCCACCGGTGCGGAGTTCTGGTGATCGTCGCGTTGATCGCGGTTGTCACCACGGCGGCCACGGGGGCCACCACGCCAGTTGTTGCGGCCCACGCCACCACTGCTGTCGCCGCGGGTCTTGATTTCTTTCTTCTTGGCCGTGTCATTAGCCCAGCTGGAGGACAGCTTGGCCGACTTGACTTCCTTGCCCGAACCAGCGCCGGGGGCGGCTGGTGCGGCAGCACCCGCATTGCGTGGGCCTGTGCCGGTACCAACGGCAGGCTTGTGCAGGGTGCCCTTCTTGGCGTCACCCACGGCGGCGGGCTTGGCCACTGGCTTGGGTTCCTCAGGCTTCTTGGCCACCATGACGGACTTCTTGGGCGCAGCCATCATCGCGCGAATGGCCTCAGCTTCTGCCAGAGCCTTGCGGCGACGCTCTTCCAGATCGCGGGCACGCGCCGCTTCTTCTTCGGAACGGGCCTTGGCCTCAGCGGCTGCCTTTTCGCGGGCTTCATTTTGGGCTGCAGCACGGGCAGCCGCTTCGGCCTGCTGCTCGCGTGTAGCTTCCTGCTGCTGCGCAGAGGCTTGCGCCTTCTTGGCGGCTTCCTGGGCAGCATAGGCGGCGGCGCGCTCTTCAGCTTCACGTTCGCGGCGCTCGCGCTCTTCACGCTCAGCACGTTTGGTAGCCAGTTCAGCTTCCTGGTGGCGAATCAGCTCAGCCTGGCGGCGGGCTTCTTCCTCGCGGCGAACCAGTTCCTGGTCCTCGCGCGACACGGCAGATTCTTCCACCGCAGCTTCACGCGCCTGGGCGGCCGGCGCAGACGCCTCAGCACCTTCATCCCGCTGGATGAAGGTGCGCTTCTTGCGCACTTCCACCTGGATAGTGCGGGCCTTGCCTGTGGCATCGGCCTGCTTGATCTCGCTGGTGGACTTCTTCACCATGGTGATCTTCTTGCGATCCGCCGAAGCGGTTCCATGGCTGGCCTGCAGATAAGCCAGCAGTTTTTGCTTGTCAGACTCGGTCAGGGGGTCTGAAGCGGCAGTCTTGCCCACACCAGCAGCCTTGAGCTGATCCAGCAGGGTTTCAGGCGATTTCTTGAGTTCGTTAGCGAACTCGGCGACAGTATTACTCGACATATTTGGTTCGTGCCTCCCTGACCTTACTCTTGCCCTGCCACGAACCAATGTTCGCGGGCCTTCATGATCAAGGCCTTGGCTTCTTCAGCAGACTGTCCGGTCAGGTCGGTCAGCTCATCAATGGCCAGATCGGCCAAGTCGTCACGTGTATGCACACCGCCTTCGGCCAGCTTGGCAATCAGGTCGGGGGTCATGCCTTCAAGGTCGCGCAGGTCTTGAGAGACCTCTTCCACGCTTTCCTCACGGGCGATTTCCATGGTCAGCAGCGCATCCTTGGCGCGGGCGCGCAGCTCGTTCACGGTGTCTTCGTCAAACGATTCGATCTCCAGCATTTCCTGCAGCGGCACATAGGCCACTTCTTCCAGGGTGGCAAAGCCTTCGGAGATCAGGATGTCGGCGATTTCTTCGTCCACATCCAGCTTTTCCATGAACAGGCGGCGCGAGGCGTCGGACTCGTTGGCCTGCTTCTGCGCGCTTTCAGCAGCGTCCATGATGTTGATCTTCCAGCCCGTCAGGTCGGAAGCCAGGCGCACGTTCTGACCACCACGGCCAATTGCAATGGCCAGGTTTTCTTCGTCCACCACCACGTCCATGGCGTGCTTTTCTTCATCCACCACGATGGAGGACACGTTCGCGGGCGCCAGCGCACCAATCACGAACTGCGCGGGGTCTTCCGACCACAGCACGATGTCCACACGCTCGCCAGCCAGTTCATTGGTCACGGCGTTCACGCGGGTGCCACGCACGCCGACGCAAGTACCAATGGGATCCACACGCTTGTCGTGGCTCAGCACAGCAATCTTGGCGCGCGAACCGGGGTCACGGGCGCAGGACTTGATCTCCAGCAGGCCTTGCTCGATCTCGGGCACTTCCTGGCGGAACAGCTCCACCATGAATTCGGGGGCCGAACGCGACAGGATGATCGGTGCGCCGCGCAGCGTCAGATCCACTTCCATGATCATGGCGCGCACACGGTCGCCACTGCGCAGGTTTTCCTTCGGAATCATTTCCGAGCGGCGCAGGCGGCCTTCCACGCGGCCGGATTCGACAATGATGTCGCCCTTGTCCATGCGCTTGACGGTGCCGGTGAAGATCTTTTCGCCCCGCGACATGAAGTCGTTGAGCAGCATTTCACGCTCTGCATCACGGATCTTTTGCAGGATGACCTGCTTGGCCGCCATGGCGCCGATGCGGCCGATGGGCACGGATTCGACACCTTCTTCGATGTACTCGCCCACCTCGATGTCAGCCACGCGCTCGCGGGCATCCATCAGCAGCTCTTCAGCATCGGGGTTTTGCAGGCCGGCATCATCAGGCACCACCAGCCAGCGGCGGAAAGTCTCGTAGTTGCCGCTGTCACGGTCGATGGACACGCGGATATCCACTTCGCCTTGGTACAGCTTCTTGGTAGCCTGGGCCAGAGCCGATTCCACGGCACCCAAGACCACATCACGCTCCACGTTCTTCTCGCGCGAAATGGCCTCAACCAACATCAACAATTCGCGATTCATGCGACGACTCTCCTATTTCAATCACTGAAGATGCTGGCCACCGTGGGGCAACCTGCCATCCTGTATTTTTAATCTGCGGCTCAGGCAGCGCCCTGCCCCGCCTTGCCAGCACGGCCCTTGAAATCAACGATGGGCGCCAGACGCGCATCACGCAATTCATCCAAGGTGAAACCCAGTGCCTGCAACGGCGCCGGAACACGTTTCTTGCTGACTTTTTGACCAGGCTTGACCGCAGGTTCGTCTCTCCAGACGATCTGCCAGCCACCAGACTCTGCACGCTCCAGCGTGCCGCGAAATTTCTTGCGATTGGCGCTGACCTGACCGGCCGCTGCCGCACCCATGGGCGCCTTCAGGGTGATGTCGATGACCGAACCTTCGAAACGCACGAAATCCTGTTCGTGGCGCAGGGGGCGATCAATGCCTGGGGATGACACTTCCAGGCGCTTGTATTCCACACCGTCCACCTCCAGCGCAAACTGCAGCTGGCGGGTGACCTTTTCGCAATCTTCCACGGTGACAAACTGGTCCAGCAGCGGGGCGGGTGCATCGGCGGCCGGAGTCACCCAGGGCAAATCAATGGTGATGCGCAAGAGGCCTCCGGCAGAGCGTTCAATCTCTACCAGGTCATAGCCCAGACCAGTCACAACTTGTTCTACGATTTGCTGCAGTGCCACGTGTTCAGTTCAATCCCGGGAAAAACGAAAAACCCGATAACCCCCAGAAGACCCCCTTCTGACAGCTTCGAGCTCCAAAACCAATCGACCAAAAAAAACGGGCGGTTGGTACCCGCCCGTTTGGTCGTGAGAGCTGGATTGTACTCTTTAAAGCATTGATTTGCAACGACAGTGCACACTTAGCAACAGCGATTCAGTCCGCTCCCAAAGGCCGCAACAGCTGCTGGAGGTCGCTCTCGGTGAACAGCGGTTCGCGGCGGGCCGCTTCGCCGCCGTAGATGGACTGGGCCAGCTGTGCCTTGCGCTCCTGCAAGGCCAGAATGCGCTCCTCAATCGTGCCCTGGGCCACCATTTTCACCACCCATAGGTTCTGCGTCTGGCCGATGCGGTGGGCGCGGTCGGTGGCCTGCGCCTCGGCAGCGGGGTTCCACCACGGGTCGTAGTGGATGACGGTGTCCGCCTGGGGCAGATTCAGCCCCACCCCGCCCGCCTTCAGGCTGATGAGGAACAGCGGCACCTCGCCGCTGGTAAAGCGCTGGATGATCTCATCGCGCTTTTGGCTTTGGCCGGTGAGCTTGACCCAGGGCAAGCCCCGGGCCTGCAGCTCCGCCTCGATCAAGCCGAGCATGCTGGTGAACTGCGAAAACAGCAGCACCCGCCGCCCCTCGGCCAACATTTCTGGCAAAAGCTCCATCAACTGCGCCATCTTGGCCGATTCGCGCACCTGGCGGGCAGACTCCAGCGACACCAGGTGCGGGTCGCAGCAGACCTGGCGAAGCTTGAGCAGCGCATCCAGGATGGTGATCTGCGACTTGGCCAGGCCCTTGGAATGCAGGGCTTCACGCACCGTCTTTTCCATGCCCAGGCGGATGGTTTCGTACAAATCGGCCTGCGCGCCTGTCAGCTCCACGCGCATCACGGTTTCCACCTTGGGCGGCAACTCTGCCGCCACCAGCGCCTTGGTACGGCGCAGCATGAAGGGCGCCACGCGGGCGCGCAGTTGCGCCAGCCGCCCGCTGTCGCCCTGCTTTTCCACCGGGTTGCGAAACAGCTCCCGAAACCGCTGCTGGCTGCCCAGAAAACCGGGCATGAGGAAGTGGAACAGGCTCCAGATCTCGCCCAGGTGGTTTTCCATGGGCGTGCCCGACAGGCACAGCCGGTGGCGTGACTGCAGGGCTGACACCACCTGGGCCGCATTGGTGCTGGCGTTCTTGATGTTTTGCGCCTCGTCCAGCACCACCAGGTGCCACTGCATCTGCAGCCAGAGCTCGCGGTCGCGTTGCAGCAACGAATACGGGGCGATGACCAGGTCGTGCTCGGCCACCGAATCGGCCAGCTCATGGCGGCCAGCGCCGTGCAGCACCAGGGTGCGCAGGCTGGGGCAAAAGCGCGCAGCCTCGCTGTGCCAGTTGCCCATCAGGCTCACCGGGGCAATCACCAGCGCGGGGGCGGTGAGGCGGCCCGCGTCTTTTTCAACCTGGATGTGGGCCAGCGTTTGCAGCGTTTTGCCCAGGCCCATGTCATCGGCCAGGATGCCGCCCAGGCCCTGCGCGCGCAAAAACTGCAGCCAGTTCAGCCCCTGCTGCTGGTAGGGGCGCAGGCTGGCGTGGACGCTGGCGGGCACGGGCACCTCGGCGATGGGGCTGGCGCCCTGCAGCTGCCGCACCAAGGCCTGCAGTACGGCCGCCCCCTGCCACACCGCACCTTCGCCCAGGGCGGCGCTGGCGCGCAGCGCCTCAAGCCGCGACAGGCGCAGGCTGGGCTGGGCAAAGTCCGCCCCCCGCTCGCCCACCAATTCCAGCAAGGCGGCCAGCCAGGGGCGCAGTGGCTCGGTGGGCAGGCGCACAAAGCCGCCCTGCGCATCGCCACGCGGCACATACACAAACGGCGGCAGCTGCGGCTGCCCGGTGGCAGCATCGGGCGGGTGCTGCGCCGCCTGGGCGATCAGGTCGGGCAGCCAGGGCAGCACGTTGTGGCGCTGGCCGTCCAGCTCCACGCCCAGCGACAACGAGAACCAGGGCGAGGTGTCTGCTACCTCGTCGGGCAGAGCGTCCAACGCGCCATCACGCTCCGCAACTTGATCCAACGCGCTGCGCCGCTCTGGCTCGTCGCCCGGCCCCTCATGCCCCAGCTTCGCAGCACGAACCACGGGCTGCGGTGCCAGCGCCACCGTCAAGTTCTGCGCATGGCTCACCCAGCCGTGCAAGGCCGGGTCCTGGGTCACGCCAAACCCGGCGTCGCTGAACACCGCAAAGCCCGCATCGGCCCACGGCATCCAGGCCTGCTGCGAACGCTCGCCGGGCAAGCCAAACACGCCGTCGTCGGTGGCCAGCAGGCCCAGCGCCATCAGTTTCTGGATGGCCTCCAGCTCCGCCTGCGGGTGGCGCTGGAGCAGCACCTTCGGGCCGCTGTCGTCGCCCTTGTCGTCGCCCTTGTCGTCGCCATGTTCATTGCCCTGCAGCGGCACCATCACCTGCGCGCCCCGCCCTGGCCACCAGCCACGGTGGCCGGCATAGTCGAAGGTGAGCCGTGCCATCACCAGGCCCAGCGTGGGCCGGTCGGCCAACGGCGTGGGGGCCAGGTGCAGGCAAGGCCGGGGCACCACGCCCTGCAACCGCTGCACGCTTTGCACCACCGGGGGCAGGGGCAGTTGGTGCAGGCTGCGAGCCATTTCATCCTGGTATTTTTCGATGGCTGACTCGCGCAGCGCGGGGGCCTTGAGCAGCACCTCCAGCTGTGCGGGTGATACAGAGCCCAGATCTACCGGCCCGCATTCGCCCCGCTCGGCATCGATGAACAAGGGCGGGCTGTTGTGGCACAGCGTGCCGCTGTCACCGGCAAGAGCAGCGCGCAGTTGCCAGGCGGGCTCGGCCGACAAAACCCCGGGCTGGGCGGGCAACTCGTGCCAGCACCACTGCAAGGGGCGTGCGGGGCCCCAGCGCAGGGCGTTGCCCACGGTGGATCCACCCGCATCGGCAAACAGCCGCCCGGTGCTGGCGGCCTGTTGCAGCGCCAACAAACCCACCTGCCCTTCCAGCACCGCGCAGGGCGCGCCGCTGTAGGCCGAGTAATACGCCTGGCTGCGCGGCATGGCGCGCAGCAGTTGCAGCACCTGGCGATCGGTCTCGCTGGCCTGGTCGTACACCGCCTGGCCCTTGGCGGGCTGGGTACGCACCTGCTTGGGCTTGGCCCAGCCACCGGTCACCTTGGGGTAAGACACCACGGCTTCAAGCTGCAGCTGCACCGGCTGGCGCATGCCGCCCACCACCGACAGCAAATACAGATATTGCTCGGGCCGCGCACTGCGGTCGGTGGGGCTGAGCACCACATCGCCCCCGGCGGCGCGGTCCAGCGCGGCCAGCCAGTTCACCAGCTGGGCCTGGGCCTCGGCCTGCTGCACAGCGGCCATGCGTTCGCGCGCGGACAAGGATGCTGCCGCCGCGCTCACGCCCTTGCGCGGGGCTGCGGCAGCGCGGGCCTCGTCGCTCAGCGGCAGGCGGGCAGCCTTGAGCATCAACGCCACCGCGTGCTTGCACTGGCGCCCCACGGGGCAGTCGCACACGCTGCGCCAGTAGTCCACCTGGCCATCGGGCATCACCGCCAGGGTGACGGCCACCTCATACGGCAGGTGCTGCGTGCCCTGCACCAGGGCCTGTATGCGCCAGCCTTCGTCCAGCGGCTCAATGTCCGGCTCGCCCACCAAACCTTGCGCCAGCAAGGCCTTGCCGCGCATCCAGGGGCCGTCCTCGCACAGGGCGCGCAAGGAGTCGGGGTCAAACCAGAAGGTGTCAGGCATTACAGGTCAAATTGGCCTCTAGCGCTTGATGAATAAGCGCTAGCAGCTATCTATTCAATAGCATCAAGCGCCTGCCACAGTGCGGTCTGCACGCACACGGTCAAACACCTCTTGCGCCATGGGGTCAGTGGCGGCACCAGAAGGGGCACCGCTGCGCAGGGTGGTCAGCAGCCGCTCCAGCACGGCCGCCTGGGGCAGCAAGGGGCCCAGAAAATGCGCCTTGCGGCCATCGGCAATCAGCAGCGTGGGGAAGGTCTCTACATCCAGGTCGCCCGCCAGTTCCGATTCGTCTTCAATATCCACCCACTCAAAGCGCACCTCGGGGTGGGCCTGGGCCAAAGCGTCAAACAGCGCCCGGTAGTCGCGGCAGGTGCCGCACCAGCCGGCACACAGGCACACGGCCCACCAGCCGCCGGGCTGGGCGGCGGGGGCAGTGGAATCAACGGGCAAGGCGGTGTGGCTGGGCATGAATACAACTCCTCCAGCCCGCCAATCAGGCGGGCCAGGGCAACAACGGGGTCAGGGGCTGCGCCGCTCGCGGGCGCGGTAAACCTCGATGGTACCCACACCCGCTGCCTGGTGGCCCCAGCTATTCCTCACAAAAGTGGCCACGGCTGCCACGTCTTCATCGCCCAGCAGGTGCTGGAAGGGCGGCATGCCATGCGGGCGCGGGTTGCCTGCGGTGGCAGGCAGATAGCCACCCTGCAGCACCACGCGCACCAGGTTGGTCGGGTCAGCCAGCACTACGGCGCGGTTGCCCGCCAGCGGCGGGAAGGCGGGTTGCCCGGCCTCGTCCTTGGCGCCCTGCCCTTGCGCGCCGTGGCACTGGGCGCATTGCGCCTCGTACACCTTGGCGCCGCGCTCCATGACCGACGCGGGGGCCACGGCCTGCTTGGCGGGGGTGGCTGCATGCTCGGGCAGCGCCTGCAAATAGACGGCCATGGCGCGGGCGTCGGCGTCGCTCAGGTACTGCGTGCTGCGGAACACTACCTCGGCCATGGGGCCGATGACGGAAGCCTGCGGGCCCACGCCTGTCTTGAGCAAGGCCACCACATCGGCCTGCGGCCAGCGCTGCACGCCGGCCTGGCCAGCGTCGGTCAGCGCCGGGGCCAGCCAGTTCTGCACGGGGATCAGCCCGCCCGCCAAGGCCTGCCCTTGCTGCTCAGCCCCCAAGCTGTTGCGGGGGGTGTGGCAAGCGGCACAGTGGCCCAGCCCGTTCACCAAGTAAGCGCCGCGCTGGTAGTCAGGCACCTGCGCGGTGGCCAGTGCCTGCGGTGCCGGGGGCGCTGGCTGGGCCGCGTCTGCCGGGGTAAAGAACAAGGCCCGCCACACGCCCAGCGCCGCCTGGGTGCTGTACGGAAAGCGCAGCGCATGCGCCTTGTTGGCCTGCGCCGCCGGCGGCAGGCTTTGCAGGTAGGCAAAGATGGCGTCGGAGTCTTCGCGCGTGACGTGGGTGTAGCTGGTGTACGGAAAGGCGGGGTACAGCAGCCGCCCGTCCTTGCCACGGCCGTTGTGCATGGCGCGCCAGAACTCGGCCGACGTCCACGCGCCCAGGCCGGTGGCTTTGTCGGGTGTGAGGTTGGAGCTGTAGACCACGCCAAATGGCGTTTCAATGCCGCGCCCCCCCGCAAACGGCGCGCCGCCCTGCACCGTGTGGCAGGCCATGCAGTTGCCAACGCGGGTCAGGTATTCGCCCTGCGCCACCAAGGCGGGGGTGGGCTTCAAGGTTTCGGCGCTGGGCAAGGGGTCCTCGCCGCGCAGGTTCAGGGCCACGATGGCGGCGGCGCTGATGCCCAAGGCGGCCATCGCACCCGACACCAGCCGCACAAAGCGTTGCGGGTTCATGGGCGGCCTCCTTCGGCCACGCCGCCGCAGCGTGCGGGCATCGCAGCGGGCAGGCTGGTCACCGGCTTGCCGTTGCCAGGCACGGGCTGCGCGGCCAGCCAGGCAGACACGGCGCTCACATCTTCGGGCGTGAGCTGGCGGGCCACGTCGGCCATGCAGTCGGGCGACTGGGCCTTGCGCTGGCCGGTCTTCCAGGCGCCGAGCTGGCTGTTGAGGTAATCACGCGGCAGGCCCAGCAGGCCGGGAATGGACGGCGCCACCCCCGTCATGGCCGTGCCGTGGCATTGCACGCACGCCGGAATCTTGCGCGCCGCATCGCCCTGCTGCACCAAGGCGCGGCCCTGCTCCAGCTGCGCGGGGGTGCCCTGCGGGGCGGGCGGAGGCGGGTAAGGCAGGTCGAGCGCGGCGAAGTGCACGGCCATTTCACGCAGGTAGTCATCCGTCAGGTGCTCGATGAGGTAACCCATTTGCGGGTAGCTGCGCCGCCCATCCCGAAAGTTGAGCAACTGGTTGTGCAGGTAACCCGCAGGCTTGCCTGCAATGCGGGGGAAGTACCCCTCGGCCGTGGCGCGGCCTTCCTTGCCGTGGCAGGTGGTGCAGGCCAGCACGCGCGATGCCATGCCAGCGGGCACAGTGGCGGCAGCGGCAGCAGAGGCGGCAGGAACAGAATCAGCAGGGCCGGGCGCCGCGGCTGCAGCGCTACAAGCCAGGGCGGCGCCCCACAGCGCCAAAGGGCGCAGCCGGGTGCGTAAAGAATCGATCATGGGTCTTGGTGTGGGGATCAAAAACGCGGCGCAAGGCCTGCGACACCCCGCACTTTAAGCGCGCGGCGCGCTGCATGCCGGGTGCGGGGCTTAGAACCTGTTCAAAGTCTTTTTGAAGATTGCATTGGAGTGCAATCGGGATGAGTGGATGCTTCGGGTGCGCCGCATGGGCTCGTGCCCATGCAAGCAGCCGGGGCATCCAATCGCCCGATTTCACTCCAACCCTTCGGGCAAGTGGCTTGCCGGGCGGTCTGCGGTGTTACACCGCTTGCCAATAGCACAGGCTATTGGCAAGCGGTGCGCCTAGCAGCCCATCCCGGCCAGACACTTGTGCAACTCCAAAAAGACTTTGAACAGGTTCTTACACCAAAGGGCATGGCAGGGGTGCCCAGCCGTGCAGGGCCTGGCGTCATGGGTTATGGCTGCGGCTTGGCTCCAGGCAATAGCACTATCAATTCAATAGCTGCCAGCGCTTATGCAGCAAGCGCCAGTGCCGTTTTTATCCATATTCTCCCCCCAACAAGAGGCCCACGGGCATCCCTCTCACGGCCCAGCACCGGCGCGCTGGTGCGCATTCTCTTGCGCGGCCATGCGCACAGCGGCGTTCACCGCGCCATAGCCGTCGTAACCGCCCTCGCGCTGCACCACTTCAAAGAAGAAGCGGTCGGCAAAGGGTTCGGTGTAGGCGTGCAGAAAGCGCCCGCCGCCGGGCGACACATCGGCCACGATGTTCAGGGCCTGCATGCGGCGCACCAAGTCTTCATCCAGATCCAGGCGTGCCAGCAGGTCTTCGTAATAGTTGGGGCTGATGGGCAGCCACTTCACGCCCTGGGCCTGCAAGGTCTGCACCGTGGCAAAAATATCCTGCGTGGCCAGCGCGATGTGGTGCACGCCGCCGCCCGAGCGGCCCGTGGCCCGCACCTGCTGCGCCGTGCGCGTGCGCTGGCTTTTGGAGACATTGAGCACCATGCGCAGGCTGCGCTGGGCATTGCTCAGCGCGCAGCTGCGGACCAGCCCAAACGGGTCGGCCAGTTCCAGGCTTTCGCCCGCGCTCAGGCCCAGGATGGACTGGGCAAACAGCGTCCAGGTGTCGAGCTGGTCGTGCGCCAACGCCAGCGCCATGTGGTCCACATGCGTGAGGCCGCCTGCCTGCGGCGCCGGCGCGCGCGGCACGGGTGCCACAAAGTCGGCATCCAGCGTGGAGCCCGCGTGCACAAAGTGCACCACCGCCCCACCGGGCGAGATGATGGCGGGCAGTTGCAACTCGTTCGGCCCCAGCGGGCTCACATGGCGCGCCGACAGCAGCGCAGCCGCACGGTTGGCAGCCTGCACCGGGTCGGGGGCGACCAGGCCCATGGCGCACACCGAGGGGCCCAGCTCGTCAAAGCGCTGGCGCGCCTCCGACCCCGGCTGGGTGTTGATGACGAACTGGATATCACCCTGGCAATACAAATCCACCGCCTTGCTGCGGTGACGGCCCGTGTGCTCAAAGCCCAAAGCCTGGAAGGTACTAGCCAGTGCCTGGCCCGTGGCCTCGTCCACCCCAAACTCGATGAAGCTGAAGCCGCCCACGGGCTGCACGGCAGGCGGTGCGGCCAGGTCCAGCCGCTGCAGGGCGCGGGTGGCAGCGGGGGCGCGGGCCTCGCCAGATGCGGCCTGCGTGCGGGCCGCCAGCCGGTTCTTGCATTCGCTCTCTAAAAACAGCAGCGAGCGCATCGCGTCCAGCGCTGTGCGGCGGTTGGGCGTTTCGCGGAACACGTCGTTGAAGATTTCGAGCGACAGGTTGCCGGTGTAGCCCGCCAGCAGCGCCTGCTCAAAAAACGTCACCACATCCAGCTGCCCCTGGCCGGGGAAGTTGCGGTGGTGGCGCGCCCACTGGATCACGTCCATGGCCATCAGCGGCGCATCGGCCATCTGCACAAAGAAGATGCGCTCACCCGGAAGGTCGGCAATGCCCATCGGGTCGTCGCGCAACGACAGGGTGTGGAAGCTGTCCAGAATCAGCCCCAGGTGAGGGTGGTCGGCCTTCTGCACTATGTTCCACGCCTGCCGGTACAGGTTCACCCACTTGCCCCAGGCCAGCGCCTCGTAGCCAATGCGCAGGTTGCGGCGGCTGGCGCGCTCGGCCAGCTCGTGCAGTTGCGCGGCGGCGCGTTCGGCATCGCCCAGCGATGCGGGCGAGGTGTTGGAGCACACCAGCATCAGCGGGCAGCCCAGCTCCTGCATCACGTCGAACTTGCGCTCGACGCGGTCCAGGCTGCGGCGAAACAGCTCATCGGGCATGCCCTCAAAGTCACGAAACGGCTGGTACAGGTCAATGCCCAGGCCCAAGTCAGCGGCCTGCTGGCGCAGCTCACGCGCGCTGCCGGTGAAGCTGATGAAGTCAGGCTCAAACAGCTCAATGCCATCGAAGCGCGCAGCGGCAATGGCTTCGAGCTTCTGGCGCAGGGTCCCGCTCAACGAGACGGTGGCAATGGATCGGCGCATGGGTACACCTCGTGTCTCAGCAATCAATGGTTCAGAAAAGCCGAGGGCCGGGCACTGCGCCCGCCCTGCGGGCGGCAGCGTCAGTACTTGATTTGCGCCACAGCGCGCAGCTCATCGGCCGTGGCGGTGCCGTAGCCAAAGAATTCGAGGTAAGCCGGAATCATCTCGAACAGCATGTCGGTACCCACCTGCACGCCGCAGCCCTTGGCCAGCGCGGCTTGCAGCAGGGGCGTGTATTCGGTCTTCATCACCACCTCGCCCACCATGGCAGCAGGGTCGATGCGGGTCACATCAAAGGGCAGTGGGTCGCCCTCTTTCATGCCCAGCGGCGTGGCGTTTACCACCACGTCAAAACCGGCAGGGTCGTTGGAGCCCGTCTGCACCACCAGCTGCGGGTAGTGGGCGCGCAGGCGTTCGGCCAGGCCCTCTGCGCTGGCGGCATAGGTGTCAAACAGGCTGAGTTGCGCCACGCCCTCTGCGGCAAGCGATGCCGCAATGGCCGAGCCCACGCCGCCCGCGCCCGACACAATCACCCGCGCCCCGCGCAACGTGCGCCCCTTGCGCAGCAGGCCGCGCACAAAGCCCGCGCCATCAAACTGGTCGCCCAGCCAGGTGCCGTCGGGGCGCAGCAGCAGTGCATTGCAGGCCCCGGCAATGCGGGCGGTGGGCGTGATTTCATCGGCAAGCGACAAGGTGGTGACCTTGTGCGGCATGGTCACCAGGGCGCCCTTGAGGTTGGTCACACGCGCAAGGGCCGCCAGCGTGCCAGCGTAGTCGCCGGGCTTCACGCCCATGGGCACCACCACCGCGTCAATCCCCTGCTTTTCAAACCAGGGGTTGTAGATCATCGGCGCCTTGAACGACTCCGTGGGGTAGCCGAGATGGGCAATCAATTGCGTGGTTCCCGAGATCATGGGGTGTGCACTCCGCGCAGTACCCATGCCAGCGCAGCAGCCAGCGCCACTGCGCAGCCCCACCCTGCCGCCAGCCCGGCAGGCCCATGCGGCTTGGCGGGAGTGGCAGCGGCTGGCGCCAGCCGCTGCGGCTGGCCTGGAAGATTGGAAGTCATGCACATCCGGCACACATGAGTGCCTTGGTTGATGGGAAGTGTATTGAATGTACGAACTAGTACGTTATTCAATGATTAGGGCAAACCCTGAACTGCTGTGAACATGGGTAACGCGGTGTGCAGCGCGACTTGGGCGGGTCAGGGACCAGAACAGCCAACCCACAGCGTTCAGGGATAGAGCCGCTTTGCAGCGCCTGGAGTCAGTTGCCGGTTTCGCTGGTACTCGCGCTGAATGCAGCGAAGCGGCTGTTGGGCGCTTCGACTTTCCCCGGCCCGAGTGGCGGCTGGAGAAGGTACTGCTGCCATATCGTTCCGCAACCCAACTGGTGCCCCGCAGCCGAGCACCACTCAGTAACTTAGACTGACGGTTTCAACTCGTAGCGGTCGGTGGCGCCCAAGGAAAAGCAGTCGCTCAATGTTGACTGCAGTCATTTACCCTCGACGGGGCGGAGCCACCGCTTCGAGCATGACCAGCCAATCGACTAACGACTTGTCAGTGGTGTATGGCACGAGCCTGCCCAAAACCCCTGCCATACTTGATCGGGTGTGGTTGATTTTCCTATCCGTTGGCTTCACCTGACCCCGTTTTTTTGCGACAGCCCTGCATGCTTCCCACTTCCCCTCCGTCCGCAAAACTGCTGCAACTGCTGCCCGAGGCGGTGGTGCAAACCGATGCGCTGTGGGAGATCACTTATCTGAATCCAGCGTGGCACAAGCTCACCGGCCATCCGGTGGCTGCGGCACTCGGCAGGTCTTTGGTGGAGTTCGTACACCCCGATGACGTGGGCACCATGCGTTCGGGCATGCCGGTGTTCCGCTTGCGCTTTGCCGACGCGGACTACCGCTGGGTGCGCCTGCAACTCCACCCCGAGACAGACGCAGCGGAGCGGGTGATCAGCCGCCAGGGTGTCCTGATCGAGATTGCCGACGTCACCGAACAGGTGCTGGTGGAGATTCGCCAGCGCTTTTTGCGCTTGCTCGAAACGATTGATGGCGTGGTGTGGGAGGCTGAGATCGGCGTGGGCAATACCTTTCTGAGCCCGCAGGTCGAGCGCTTGTTCGGCTACTCCGTGGAAGAGTGGCGGGCTGACCCGAACTTTTGGCGGGCGCATGTGCACCCCGATGATCTGGAGGAGGCTCTGCGCATCGACGATGCCGCCTACAACGCCACGCACAGCCATGCCTACGAGATGAGCTACCGGCTGATTGCCAAGTCTGGCAAGGTCGTGTGGGTGCGTGATCTGTGCCGCGCAGTGGTCGAGCCGGGGCAGCCGAACCGCATGATCGGCCTGATGATCGACGTGACCCAGCAGAAGAACACCGAGCTGGAGTTGTTGCGCTCCGAAAACCGCTATTCGCTGGCCACGCGCGGGTCCAACGACGGCATTTGGTACTGGGACTTGCGCACGGACGCGCTGCATGTGTCCGGGCGCTTTCACCAAATCGTCGGTCTGGGCAGCTTCGATCTGGTGCATAGCGGGGGCTGGCGCTTTCTGGAGCAGCTCATTGATCCAGAGGATCGTGCTCGCGTGGAGGCGGCCTACCGCAGACACCTGGCAGGGAACAGCCCGAACTTTTCGGTGGATTTCCGGGCGTTCCACGGAGATGGGCGGCTGGTGTGGGTCAACTGGCGCGGGCTCGCGGAGTTTGAAGACGGCGTTGCGGTGCGCATGGCGGGGTCGCTCAGCGATCTGGCCGAGCGTGGCAGTTCCTACGATGCGCTGACCAACTTGCCGGGCCGGCCCTTGTTCCGCGATCGCCTTGCGCAACTCATCGCGCTACAGCAAAACGAGGCGGTGGACGATGATGGTAGGCCGACACGCGGCGAAACCACGATGTTTGCCGTGCTGCTGCTGGACCTCAATGGATTCAAGGCGGTCAATGACTGCTACGGACACCATGTGGGCGACCAGCTTTTGCAACAGGTGGCGCGGCGGCTCGAATCCTGCGTGCGGTCGGTGGATCTGGTCGCCCGCATGAGCGGCGACGAGTTCAATGTGCTGTTGGAGTCCATTGACCCCGCGGAAGCCAGCCAACGCGCAGGGCAGATTGCCGCCGCGCTTGCGGCGCCTTATGTGGTCGGCGAACACACCGTGATGAGTAGCGCGAGTATTGGATTGGTCAGCAGTGCATCCAGGCTGGCGACGGTGGACGACTACCTGCGCGCTGCAGACGCCGCCATGTACCGGGCCAAAAGTCAGTCATCGGGCGTGTGCGTGTTTCAATAAAAGATGTCCGAGGCAGACTTTCTGCGCGGCTGTCGCATGGCTCGTTGCACTCGGCCCCTTATGGTCCGGGCAGAACATGACCCTGCCTCCGTTTGATGCCAAAGTTCACTGCTGTGAAGACTGGCTGAATAACCACAAACGGGCTTCGCAAAGATTGGACGCCGCCATCACCGGATGCCTCCGTTCAGCCTGAAGCTGTCTGCCGGACAAACATGCTCACCGGTTGCTCATAGCCGAACACAGTCTTTCCTCCCGAACACCCGTACGCCACCTCCCCCCGAAACGCAAACCCCACATAAAACATCCGCACATCGTTGAGCCTCGCCTGGAACAGCATAGCCTCATCCTCCTCCAGCGTCAGCACCACCAATGCCATGCGGCCTTGTCTCGCGCCCAGCCCGCATACTCCGGCACTGCGCCGCATGCCACCCTAAGCGCCGCATAGCGCGACAGCCACAAATCCCGTTCCCCTGCCATGCCAAGCCGCCCCTCTGTTTCTCAGTTCTTCGCCATCAGAGCCCAGTGGCTTGTGTGGCTGTGCGCATTGGGTGGGCTGACGGCGCCCTTGTCGCGCGCGCTGCCCACAAACCATGTGCCTTGGCTGCAATGGCTGGTGGAGCTGGCTGCGCATTGGCAGTGGGTCTATGCCACGGTGGGCGCTGTGGCGATGGGCCTGGTGGCGTGGATGTCGCGGCGCCGCGCATGGTGGCTGGCTGTGCCCGTGCTGGTGGTGGCGGGGTCATTCGTGTGGCAGCCCGCTACCCTGCCCCCAGCAGCCGAGCCCGGCGCCGCCAGCGCGAAGGTGCTGAAGGTAGGCACCGCCAACTTGAATCTGGACACCACCGACTTCATGCCGCTGCGGCAATGGCTGGCATCTGCCGATGCGCCCGATGTGGTGTTTTTGCAGGAATTCACCGAACTGGCCCGTCGTGCACTGGACGATGACGCAGCCATTGCAGCGCGCTACCCCCACCGCCTAGCCGTGCCGCAGTCCGACCCGTTTGGGCTGGCGATTCTCTCGCGCCACCCGCTGGCTGATGCGAAGGTGCTGCAGCCCGCCACGGACCTCGATACCCTGCGCCTGCGCGCCACGCTGCTGTGGAACGGCCAGCCCGTGCACCTGAGCGCCCTGCACCCCATGCCGCCCATCAGCAGCGCCTTTGCCCAGGCGCGCGACAAGGCGCTGGAGGATGAAGCCCGGCACCTGGCCCAGGCCGGCGGGCTGGCCGTGATGGCGGGTGACCTGAACACCACGCCCTGGGCGCGCGGCCTGTGGGGCGCGGAGCAAGCGCAGATGCGCCGCGCAGGCCCTGGGGTGCCCACCTGGCCCAACGCCTGGGGCTGGGTGTCGGTGCTGCCGCTGGACCATGTGCTGGCCTCGCCGGGGTGGCAACTGGTGGAGGTACACACAGGGCTGGACCTGGGCTCGGACCACCGGCCGATGGTGGTGCGGCTGGTGGCGCGGTAGACCAAGCCAGCGCCTGCGCGCCCAGCAGCGTCCACCCGCGATGGCCGCCGCAAGGCACTTGCGCGACGGTGTTCTCGGCACATGCACGATCTAATACGTCGCACCGGGCCGCGCTGTGCCACGCAGAGCGCGCCCTCGTTCTTCTCGAAAGGCATGCATGACCACCACCGCCACCATCCCCACCACTGCATTGCAACTGCGCTCCCTCGTCCAGCCTGATGGCACATTGCAGATCAGCCTGGAGCCCACGCCCGTACCCACACCGGGGCCGGACGAAGTGCTGATCCATGTGCAGGCCACACCCATCAACCCATCGGACATTGGCCTGCTGCTGGGCCCGGCAGACCTCTCCACCGTGCAGGTCACCGGCACGGCAGACCGGCCCGTGGCCACGGCCCGCATTCCTGAGCGCGCCATGCCCAACATGGCGGCGCGTGTGGGCCAGAGCATGCCCGTGGGCAACGAAGGGGCGGGCTTGGTGGTGGCGACAGGTGCATCGCCCGCCGCGCAGGCGCTGCTGGGGCGCACGGTGGCGGTGATTGGCGGGGCCATGTATACGCAGTACCGCGCCATGCCCGCTGCGCATTGCCTGGTGCTGCCGCCCGGCACCACGGCGGCCGAAGGCGCGTCGTGCTTTGTGAACCCGCTCACGGCCCTGTGCATGGTGGAGACGATGAAGCGCGAAGGCCACACCGCGCTGGTGCACACCGCTGCGGCCAGCAACCTGGGGCAGATGCTGCTGAAGATTTGCCAGAAGGATGGTGTGGGCCTGGTGAACATCGTGCGCAAGCCTGAGCAGGCAGCGCTGCTGCGTAGCCTTGGCGCGCAGCATGTGTGCGACAGCAGCGCGCCCACGTTCATGGCCGAGCTGACCGACGCGCTGGCCGCCACAGGCGCCACCATTGCGTTTGATGCCACGGGCGGCGGCACACTGGCCGGGCAGATCCTGCAGTGCATGGAGGCCGCAATCAACCGCAAGGCCCAGGAATACAGCCGCTACGGATCAGCCGTGCACAAACAGGTGTACCTGTATGGCCACCTGGACACGCGGCCCACCGAAGTGCATCGCACCTTTGGCATGGCCTGGGGCATGGGCGGGTGGCTGCTGTTTCCGTTTCTGCAAAAGATTGGCCCGGAAGCCACCCAGGCGCTGCGCGCGCGCGTGGCGGCAGAGCTGAAGACCACGTTTGCCAGCCACTACGCACGCACGGTGTCGCTGGCGGGGGCGCTAAGCGCCGAGTCGATAGCCTTCTACGGCCCGCGCAACACGGGGGCCAAGGTGTTGATTGATCCATCGATGGGCTGAAGCAGACCGTTGGAGCCCAGAAGAAGCCGCAGTGCGCTATTGCACCTGCGTGTAAAACCAAACCCGATTCGTGCAAGCCTGGACAGCTTTGTGGAAGGTGCTATGCCCCTTATGCAACGCTCGATCTGACCAGTGCTACAAACAAAAATAGCTTCTTGCGTTTGATGTACAAGCGCAAGAAGCTACATTTTTGATAGCAATCTGAATTAAGTCCGCACGGCGGGCCTATGGCGGCGCAAGCCGAAAGCGGCCAGGGCCGCCGAGAGCGCTGCGAGCGCCCATGGGTTATCGACCGGAATGCCAGCAGGATCCACCGGCCCCAGCATGAGAGCGATCGGGTCCACGATGCTGCCCACAGCAGGGTCAGAATCTCCTGCGCCGTTGTCCATGATGGTGTAAGTCACCGTGCGTCGGTCTGCGCTGAGCGTGGCCCCGCTGAGCTGGAACCAGGTAGATGCCCCAGCCCCGGCCGTGGCCGGACCGTATTTCCAGAACTGAATGCCGGCAGGCAAAGGCTGCGGGTATTCCAGCGTCATGGTCACCGAGGTAGCACAGCCTGTGGCCCGGTAGGCGTATTCACCGTAAGGCATGGTTTTGCCTGCGGGCGCGGGATGCGACAGGCTGGCAAACCCGCTGGATGGGTCCAGGGTACAAGTGCTACCACCGCCGCTCAGGGTGGCCTTGGCAGTGCCCGTCATACCCGGCACAGAACCGGTGACCTCTGCTAGCTTTGGAACCACCGGCGCTGAGGGGCTTGAAGCCGCACCGGTGCCAACACCGTTGGATGCCTTCACGGTAAAGGTGTAGCTCGTTCCGTTGGTGAGCCCAGTCACAGTGCATGTCGTGGCCGTGGTGAATGCACATCCGCCAGATGGACTGCCTGTGACCTGGTAGCCAGTAATGGCGCTGTAGTTGTCCGCAGGCACGCTCCAGGCCAAGGTGACGGAGCGGTCACCAGGAGTGACCGTCGTAAAAGATGGCGCAGCAGGCACTGCGGCAGCGGCCCCGATGACGAGCTCATTGGCTGTCACGTCTGCCGCCGCATTGCCTGCCAAGTCGGTCGCCGTGGCGGTCACGCTGTAGGTAGTGTTGTAGCTAAGCGCGAGCGTGCCGCTGGCGGGCACCGCAGAAGCGAGGTTCAGGCTCCAGCTGCCTCCTGCGGGCGTAACCTGGTAAGTAGCCCCGCCGACCGCCACTGACAGCGTTTCTCCTGCCTGCAGGGTTGCACTACCGGTCAAAGTGGGGGTGGTGCTGTGCACGGTAGGCTGTGTGACAACAGTGGGCACTGCTGGCGGGGTGGTGTCGAGCACATAAGCACGGGTAACGGCCGTGCCTGCATTACCCACGGAATCTTGCACCCGGGCCCTAAGCGTGTTGCTGCCTGCCAGGGTGGCACCCGCCAGCGACCATGTGTTGCTGCCGGTCATTGCTGTCGCAGTGCTCCACGTTGCACCATTGTCCAGAGACACCCGCACCTGCTCGCCCGCTGCCAGATTGGCCGACAGCGTGCCGCTGATGGTTTGGGCGGCAGTTTGGGTCACCAGGTCGGTGTTGCTGGCACCCGTATCGGCAGAAAACGTAACCGTCGATACTGTGGTGGTCGGTGCGGTGGTGTCGATCACGATGGCCTTGTGCGCGCCCAGAGAACTCGCAGCGCCCGGAGTAGCCAGGTCGAGTGACGCGTTGCGGTTCGGTGCAGACACCTCGATCACAGTGGCATTGTTCAGCGCCAAAGCATTGGCGCTGGCGTAATCCAGATCAGCAGTGTTCTGCCCTGCCCCCACCGTGTAGCTGAAGCTCAGGGTGGTGGAGGGTGAACCACCGGTGTAGGTGGCTGAGCCACCACTGTTGAGAGCCAGTGTGGGAACGCCGTGGGTCGTATCCACCACCACCGCCTTGCTCAGGCTCACCGTGATGTCGATGGTGTTGCCCACGCCATAGGTGCCGTCGGCCGTACTCGCACTCACGTTGGTGACGCTCGGTTGCAGGGCATCAACCAGCACACCAGTGGTGGTGCCCACAGCATTCAAGGTCGTCTGGGCAGCATTGCCAGCAGCGTCCATCAGGGAGCCCCCATTGGCGCTCAGGCTGCCCCCCACCGTGATTCCATCGGCATCGCTATCGCCATTGGCCACGGTGTAACGAAACAGCAGCGCACTGGTGCCAGAGCCCGATACATAGCTGGCGTAGCGTGTGGCGGAGCCAATCGTCACAGGGATACGAGGCGTTCCCTCACTGGTGTCCACGTACACCGCATCGTTGAAGTTGACCGTGAGATCAAGGTTGTTACCTCCATAGTAGGTGCCTGAGGGAGGAGAGACCACTGAGCTGACCAGGGGCGCAATGGTGTCGATGGAGACTGCAAGCCCCGATGACGCGGCGGACACATTGCCTGCAAGATCAGTCGCTGTGGCAGAAAAAGTGTGGCTGCCATGCGTGCGGGCGCTGGTGGTGTAATTCCACACCCCGCCCGTGGCCACCGCAGTGCCCAGTGGGGTGGCCCCGTCGTACACCGTCACGGTGCTGCCTGCCTCGGCGGTGCCCGACAGCGTGGGCGTGGTCAGGCTGGTGAGCCCGTCGCTGTTCGATACCCCCAGATCGCTGGCGGCCAAGAGCGTCGGCGCGGAAGGTGCTGCAGGGGCGGTGGTGTCCAGCACATAGGCTCGGCTGGTCACCACACCTGCATTCCCCGCCGCGTCATCCACACGCAGTTGCAAGGTGTTGCTGCCCGCCAGCGTCACGCCTGCCCAGCTTAAGGAGGTACCGCTCACGCTGCCTGTGATGTCCGTCCAGGACGCGCCATTGTCGAGCGAGCCCCACACCGTCTCAGAAGCCCCCAGGGACGCACTCAGCGTGGCAGTGATGGTCTGGGCCGCTACGTTGGTGATGAAGTCGCTGGCGCTGGCACCGCTGTCGTTGCTCAACGCCAGGTTGCCGAACGTGACGGTAGGGCCGGTCGTGTCAACCACATAGGCCCGCGCATAGTCCGGGCCACTCACACCTTGCGTGTCGGTCACTCGCGCACGGACCGTGTCGCTGCCAGCCAATGTCACCCCCGACAACGACCAAGTCGTGGTACCCACCGTGGCCGTCGCATCCTGCCAAGTGGTGCCATTGTCCAGCGACACCTCCACCTTCTCGCCCGCCGGCAGGTTGGCTGAGAGGGTCCCGCTCAGCGTCTGCGACGCCACGTTGGTGATGAGGTCGGTGTTGGACACGCCGGTATCGGCTGACAGGTTGATGCTGGTGACAGTGACTGGAGGGACGGCGGTCGAGACGTTGATGTCATCGATACAAAGGCTCACGTATCCCGAGTTATCGGGATACGTTATGCGCAGCTCATCCACAAAGCCCCACTGCTTTCCGCTCACCGTCTTCACTTGGTCCTGCCAATTGCTGCCGTAAGCGGGGGCATCCAAACTGTACTCTGCGTGGGCGACAGCACCCCCATCCAGGTAGCCCTTGAGAATGAAGGAGCGACTGGGAGCAGCCTGACAATCCTCAACCGAAATGCCATTGAACTTGAAGGCGTCGCCATCTCGGCCCTTCAGGACCAACGCGGTGGAGTCCAACTTTCCCAACATCACCATCGCCTTGTCCGTATTCTCGTTGGCAAGCGTCGTGTCAATAGTTTGGTTTGTCAAGACGATGAAACCGGACGGGTCCACCGTGCCATCAGAGCGGCTTATCTGAAATGACCAACCGTTCAGGTCAACGGCTTGCCCTGGGAAAAACTTGTGGGTTCCCCCGTCTTCGTCCAACACCACGCCATCGAAAGTCTCATAAACCGGGGGAGCAGCCCAGCCAACACCCTGAGCCATGACCATGGCGACCAACAAGCTGCAACGAAAAAAATGCCGACGAACGGGGAATTGACTAACCATGGGATTTCAACCAGCAAGACCGATCGGTGCTCCGCCTGAGACCGCCGGGGTGATACACCGATGCCCGCAGGCCCCTGCGGACAAAGCCGCAGGAATCCCCCAGAACATCCAAAGCGGGCGAACGTACCAAGAGACTCGGCGATCTGCAAACATTTTTTGGCTTGTTGACGGTTGGCACACACTTTCAGCCAGTTCCTTTGAAATCGGCTGAGGACCCTCTGCGCGAATCGATCGGCCAAGCGTGCGCTGCGGATCGGGATGGGCTACTAGGCGCAAAGCGCAGCAATAGCCGAAGCTATTGCGAGCATTTGCAACGCCGCAGACCGCCCGAGGCTGCAGATGCACACGGCGCGGGCGGCGGCCACACGCTCCAACAGGACCGCGAGCAGGGCATCATGGGGTGCGTGCAGACAAGCTGCTGGAGCCTGCAAACCCAGGCTGCTCAGCACATCGGCCATCACGGCGGGATCGGTGTTGTTGCGGCCTTCCACATAGCGGGCGTGCTGCAGGGCGTGCAATGCCTCCAGCGCACGCTCAGGCGTGGTCATGGGCGTGTGTCTCTGGTCTTCTATGCGGTTGCAAGAGCCCCGTGGGGCGTGAGCTTGTGGCCGGCCTCACCACTTCATCTCGCCCTTGTTGTCCTTCGCACCAATCTCCAGCGACAGGCCCATGGGCGCTGCGGGGTAGGCCTTTTTCATGGCGTCGATGAGTTCAGCGCTGGTCTTGGTGGCGGCTGCGTTCTTCTCAAACACCTGCAGGTAGCCCTTGGTGTAGGTCACGTTGCTCACGTCCAGCGCCGTGCCTGCAGGCATATGGCCGGGCACCACCAGCGCAGGTTGCAGGGCAGCCATTTCGTCGAGCTGGGCTACCCAGGCGCTGCGCTCGGCCACGGTCTGGGTGTCGGCTGTCCACACATGCATGTTGGCGCCAAACACACCGATGTTGCCCACCACGGCCTTGATGGACGGAATCCACGCATAGGGGCGGTGTGCCAGCAGACCCGTGGTGCCACGGATCTCCACCGTCTGGCCGTCCACGGTCAGCGTGTTGCCGCTGATGGCCTTGGGCAGCACGGGGGTGCGGGGTGCGTTCGCACCCATCTTGGGGCCCCAGAAGGCGATCTTGCCTGCGAGTTTGGCGTTGATCTTTTCCAGCACGGCGGGGGTGGTCACCACCTCGGCCTTGGGGAAGATTTCCTTGAGGGTCTCCACGCCAAAGTAGTAGTCGGGGTCGGCCTGGCTCACGTAGATGGTTTTGAGTTCCTTGCCGCTGTCGAGCACATTGGCAGCAATGCGCAGCGCGTCGGCACGGGTAAAGCCAGCGTCAATCACCATGGCTTCTTTTTCGCCATAGACCAGGGTGGAGTTCACGTTGAAGCTGTTGCCATCGGCGTTGTAGACCTTGACCTGCAAGGGCTGCGCGGCGTGCGCGCCAGCGAAGACGATGGACAAGGTGGCAGCGATGAGGGTGGTGCGGAACATGGTGTTTTCTCCAAGGGGTGTTTGAACGATGGGAGAAAGTTTATTTGCACCATTCGATCTAATAAACCCGATAATTCGTGCATGTTTATTTCATAAATCGAACAAATAAGCAGCTATGGACCGCCTGACCGCCATGCGCGTGTTTGCCGAAGTGGCCACCAGCGGCAGCTTCAGCGCCACCGCTGACAAGCTCGATATGTCGCGCGCCATGGTGACGCGCTATGTGGCCGAGATGGAGCAGTGGCTGCAGGCCCGCCTGCTACAGCGCACCACCCGCAGCGTGACGCTGACCGACGCGGGCGAGCTGGCCCTGCGCCGCTGCCAGCAGATGCTGGCACTGACCACCGACCTGGAAGAAGAAACCGCCACCACCGCCGAGGGCGAGCTGCGCGGCCAGCTGCGGCTGACGTGCAGCGTGTCGTTTGCCTACGCCCAGCTGGGCGCGGCGATTGCGGACTTTCTGGCCCGGCACCCGCAGCTCAAGATCGACCTGGATGCGAGCGAAGGGTCACTCAACCTGGTGGAGCGGCGCATTGACCTGGCCATCCGCATCAGCGCCGAGCCAGACCCGATGCTGATTGGGCGCCCGCTGGCGCAGTGTGATTCGGTGCTGGTCGCATCGCCCGCGTATCTGGCGGCCCACGGCACGCCAAAGCAGCCCGCCGACCTGACACAGCACCGATGCCTCAGCTATGCCAACTTTGGCAAAAGCGTGTGGCAGCTTTCGCGCGGAGATGTGGTGGAACGTATGGGCGTGGCCAGCCCCTTCAGCGCCAACGAGGCCACGACGCTGATGCGCGCGGCCCTGGCGGGTGGCGGCATTGCGCTGCAGCCCACCTACCTTGTCAACCCGTACCTGCGCAGCGGCGAGTTGCAGGCGGTGCTGCCGGGGTGGGATTTGCCGGTGATGACGATCTATGCGCTGTACCCCTCGCGCAGGCACTTGTCACCCGCCGTGCGGGCGCTGCTGGACTTTTTGGTGCAGCGGTTTGAAGGGGTGCCGTGGTAGCGCCCGCCCGCCTGCCACGGCCCTTTTTGCTACGCTATTGATAGCTTCCTGCGCTTATCCGATAAGCGCTGCAGGCATTTTTTAACAAAACCCTGTCAGAGGCAATCATTCCGCCTCAATCCCGGCGGCCTTTATCACCTTGCCCCACTTCAGGGTCTCGGCGGCCTGGAACTTGGCCAGGTCGGCGGGCGTGGTGGTCCAGGCCTCAGAGCCGGACATGTCGAAGAACGACTTGGCCGTGGCGCTCTTGGTGGCGGCTTGCATCAGTTCGTTCAGGCGGTTGACCACGGCTGCGGGCGTGCCCGCGGGGGCGTAGGCGGCAAACCAGTAGCCCATGTCGTAGCCCTTGACGCCCGCTTCGTCGATGGTGGGCACCTCGGGCAACTGCGCGCTGCGCTTTTGCGTGGAATAGCCCAGCGCCCGCAGCTTGCCTGCGGTGATTTGCGGCATGCCGGTGGAGGTGTCGGTGATCATCAGGTCGATCTGCCCGGCCAGCAGGTCGGTGATGGCAAACGGGTTGCTCTTGTACGGTACGTGCAGGATGTCCACGCCCGCGAGCTGCTTGAACATTTCGCCCGCCACGCGGCTCGATGCACTGCCGCTGCCAAAGGTGAGCTTGCCGGGGTTCTTCTTGGCAAAGGCCACCAGGTCGCCCACGCTCTTGTGCGGCGATGCGGGGTTGACCACCAGCACCTGCCCGCCCTTGCCCAGGCCGGTGATGGGCGCGAAGTCTTTCACCGGGTCGTAAGAGAGCTTTTTGTACAGGTGCTCGTTGGCGGCGTGCGTGGTGTTGGTGGTGATGAGGATGGTGTAACCATCGGGCGCGGCCTTGGCCACGGCGGCGGCGGCGATCATGCCGCTGGCACCGGCCTTGTTGTCCACCACCACGGCCTGCTTGGTGTCGTTGGTGATGGACTGGCCGATGGCGCGGGCCAGCTGATCGGTAGCGCTGCCTGCGGCAAACGGCACCACAAAGGTGATGGGCTTGGCCGGAAAGGTTTGCGCGGCAGCGGGCGCGGCGATGGACAAGGCCATCAGGGCCCCGGCGGCGGCTGTCAGCGCGTGGCGTCGGGTCAAGGCAAAGCGGTTAGCGGGCATGTTGTCTCCTTCTGTTCTATGGGTCATGTCAAACGAAAACGGGAGTGATCCCTACACGATCAATCGGCGGGTCCAGCCAGGTAGTCGACCAGCGCGGTGGGCACCTGCACCGGCAGCGACAGCAGCCAGTAGCTCAACGTCTTGCCGTGGCTGTCGAGGTTGAGGGCGTCGTTCACGCCGCCGTCCAGCACGTCGTCCAGCACCAGGTTCATGGCGTGCAGCTGGGGCAGCAGGTAGCGGGCGACGCGGCTGGGTTGGCGGGTGGCAAAGTGGCTTGCCACGGCCTCTTCGGTCACCTGCTGCACCAGCACATCCCACAGCGCGGGGTGCCAGGCGATGACGCTGAGGTTGGAGCGGTTGCCCTTGTCGCCGGTGCGGCTGTGGGCCAGGCGATACAGCGGAACGGTGAGGATGGGGGCGACCCCGGCATTGCGCATGTCGGTCATTGCAGGCCTCCTTCATTCCACATCTGGTAGCCGGTGACCACGGCACTGCGCGGCACCAGGCACGACACGGTGCCCAGGCGCGGGCGCATGGCGGTGCGCACACCGCCGCCGCCTGCGGGGCCGCAGGTGTAAAGCGCCGTCACCTCGCGCACCAGGCGCTGGGCGCTGGCGTGGTCGCGGTGCTGCAGGGCCACGCGCAGGCGCACATCACGGGCTTCGTCCAAGCCCGCAGCAGGCGCATCCAGCCAAGTGCTGGCGTCGTCGCCCAGCACGCTGGTCACGCCAATCAGGTCCACACGCACCGGGCCCAGGCCCTGCAGCCGCTCGCGCAGCACCTGGCCTGCCAGGCGGGCACGGGCCTCGGCGCGGGGGCCTGCGTAAGAGATTTCGCCTTCGGCAAACCAGCCGGATTCAAAGCACACATTCACTTTGAGCGTGGGCGGCTGCGGGTGGCCGCGCACGCCTTCCAGCCGCACCGCATCGGGCCCCACGGGCAGCACCTGGGCGGTGGTGATGTCGGCCACCACATCGGGGGTCAGGTAGGCGGCGGGGTCGTGCAGTTCGTACAGCAGCTGCTCTTTCACCGTGCGCTCGTTGATGCAGCCGCCCGTGCCTGCGGGCTTGGTGATGGTGCAGTGGCCATCGGGGTCGATCTCGGCAATGGGGTAGCCCAGCGTGGCCAGGCCGGGCACATCTTTGTAGCCGGGGTCGGCAAAGTAGCCGCCGGTGACTTGCGCGCCGCATTCCAGCAAATGGCCCGCCATGGTGGCGCGGGCCAGGTGGTCCCAGTCGTCGGCCGCCCAGCCGTAGTGCGCCATGGCCGGGCCCAGCACCAGCGAGGGGTCGGCCACGCGGCCACAGACCACCACATCGGCCCCGGCGCGCAGTGCATCGGCAATGGCCTGCGCACCGATGTAGGCGTTGGCGCTGACGATGGGATCGGTGGGCATGGCGGGGCCCAGGGCACGTTCCAGCAGCGCACGGTGATGGGGGCCGCTCAGGTCGTCGCCCTGCACCACGGCAATGCGCGGTGCGCGCAGGCCCAGCTCGGCCGCCAGCTGGTGAATGCGCCGCGCCGCCCCGGCAGGGTTGGCAGCGCCAAAGTTGCTGACGATGCGTACGTCGTGCGCCAGGCAGTCGGCCAGCACAGGCTGCAGCAAATCCACCAGCAGCGGCTCATAGCCTGCATCGGGCTGGGTGCGGCGGGCCAGTTGGGCCAGCGCCAGGGTGCGCTCGGCCAGGGTTTCAAAAATCAGCACGGCAGGCTGGCCGCTGGCAATCAGGGCCTGCACCACGGGCGCAGCGGCATCGGTGCGGTCGCCCGAAAAGCCGGCCGCACAGCCAATGCGCAGGGGGGGTATGTGTTGTGACATCAGTCGCTGTCTCCTGCGGTGCAATGTAAGCAGGCTGCGCTATTCTGTGAAATCGATTGTTGCAATCAATCCATCTGCTACTCAAATGAATGAAAACCCCGCCCTTTCCACCCGTCAGCTCGATGCGTTTGTGGCGCTGGCAGAGCACCGCAGCTTTACCCGCGCGGCCGTGCAATGCCATCTATCACAGCCCGCGTTCAGCGCGCTGATCAAGGCGCTGGAAGACGCCCTGGGCGCGCGCCTGTTTGACCGCAGCACGCGGCATGTGGATTTGACGCCCGAGGGGGTGAACTTTCTCGAATCGGCCCACCGCATTCGCGCCGAGATGCGCGCCGCCGTGTCTGCCCTGCGCGACGCCGTGACGCTGCAGCGCGGCCGCGTGGCCGTGGCGCTGCTGCCATCGCTGGCGGCGGGCTGGCTGCCGCAGGTGCTGGCCAGCTACCAGCAAGCCCACCCCGGCATCGCGGTGGACATTGCCGATGTGCTGTCTGAGCCCTGCATTGACCGCGTGGCCAGCGGCACTGCCGACTTTGCCCTGGCCGCCATCCGCGCCGACACGCCCGCACTGCAGGCCGAGCCGTTTTGCAGCGATGGCTTTCACCTCGTGTGCCCCGAGCAGCACCCGCTGGCACGGCGCAGAAAGCCGCTGGCGGTGGCCGACCTGGCGGGTTACCCGTTCATCCACCTGGCGCGCCACAGCAGCGTGCGCCAGTACCTGGAAGCGGCATTTCGCCCGCAGGCCATGCGCACGCTGATGGAGGTGGAGCAACTGGCCACCGTGACCGGCATGGTGCGCGCGGGCCTGGGCATCAGCGTGGTGCCAGCGCTCACGCTGTTTCACTTCCAGCAGCCGGGGGTGGTCACACGCCCGCTGCAGTTGCCGGGGCTGACGCGGCAGATTTACCTGGTGCGGCGGCGCGACCAAAGCCTGTCGGCCGCCGCGCAGTCGCTGTACGAATGGATGGTGGCGCGGCGGCCTCGGCTGGGCTAGGCAGCGCTTGCGGCTATTGCTACACAATCAATAGCTGCTGACGCTTTACTGGCGGGCGCTACAGGGCATTTTGATGAAAAACATCGCTCACACCCAAGCACACTCGCCCCGGCCCAGCAGCCCCAAGGGCCCAACGGGTGGGTAAATCCGCGAGAATCTCGGCCCTTAGCATTTCTTCTGCACTAGGCTCCCATGACCGACGCAACCTCTGCACCCGCCCTGCCCGACCACCTCTCGTCCGACCCGCGCAGCCCGCACCACAACGCCGCCGTGTTCGAGCACGACATTGGCATCCGCTTCAATGGCAAGGAACGTTTTGACGTGCAGGAATACTGCGTCAGCGAAGGCTGGGTCAAAGTGCCTGCGGGCAAGACGGTGGACCGCAAGGGCCAGCCCCTGCTGATCAAGCTCAAGGGCACGGTCGAGGCGTTTTACCGCTGACCCCGCCCAGCGCTGCCGCCCTCACGCCTGCATGACCCATACCGCCGCTTTGCCCGTGGCGCAGCCCGCGCCGCCGGGGCTGTGGGTCATCCACTGCGATGGCAGCGCCATTCCCAACCCCGGCCGCATGGGCTTGGGTGCCACGCTGCTGGCCCCCGATGGGCAGCAGCACACCCTGTCGCACAGCAGCAGCCTGGTGGGCTGCAACAACGAGGCCGAGCTGCGCGCACTGATGGCCGCGCTGCAGCAAGCCCACGCCCTGGGCGCACGCGCGATTGCCGTGCGCAGCGACAGCAGCCTCCTCATCGAACAATTGCGGCCGCTGCAACCAGGCCAGCGCCCCGCTGCACCCATTGCCCGGCTGGCCGAGCTGTTTGACAGCGCACGCGCCTGGCTGACGCGCTTTGACAGCGTGCAGTGGCAGTGGATTCCGCGCCACCGTAACAGCGCCGCCGACACCCTGGCCCGCGCCGCCCTGGGCGCCCCGGCCAAGGTGGCACCACACCCCAGCCACAAGAAAAAGAAGCGCTGAACCTCTGGTCAAAGGGACCGCCCGCACCGTCGGTCAGCGTGGCGATGTCGCTCCTGCGTCATTCAAACGTCACAAAGTTGACGTTTTTGCAACAATTTTCCTGCATACTTTGCCGGTTTGGACCCTTCCGCACGCATCCCGCCCTATGGCACGGTGATCGGTGCAGGCGGTCTATCGAAGGCTGTGCAGCAGATGCTCTGCTCCTGCCCGGGTCTTGGAACCTGTTCTCACATCTTCAGGAAGGAACGACATGCGACGTAATGCACGCTGGGTGGTGCTTTTGGCAGGCGCTGGCGCGGTGCTGGGCACTGCCATGGCGCAGAACAACAACGCAGCCGCCCAGGCGCGCGCTGCAGCCGCCAGCCCGGCCCCCAACTTTGCCAGCAGCCCCCGCGAAAAGCTGGTGGTGGCCATGCCCAAGACATATGCGCGGGCCGAGACCATGCTGCTGTGGGGCGACTACTTCAACCACCTGGCACGCTGCGGCAACCTGGACTTGCAGAACCAGCATGGCGAATCGCTGGAGCGCAGCTCCAACATCGACCTGCTGGGCGAAAAAGAGCTGATCGACGGCATCGCATCGGGCAAGGTGCAACTGGCCCAGGTCAACCCTGGCCTGGTACCGCAGCTGGTGGCAGCGGGGCAGCCCACGCCGTTTGGCGTGCCGGGCAACAAGGCCACGGGCAAGCGCAACTCCTACCACCTGATCCTGATTACGCGGGTGGACAGCCCCTACAAGGAACCCAAGGACCTGATCGGCAAGAAGATTGCCCACTCCACACCCACCTCCAACTCGGGCAACCTGGCGCCGCGCGCCCTGTTCCCGGCCATTGGGCTGGTGCCGGACAAGAACTACGAAGTGGTGTTCTCCAACGGGCACGAACGCTCGGTGACCGGCGTGATGCACGGCTTTTACCCCGCAGCCGCCGTGGCCAGCGACCTGTACCAGCGCATGGTGCTCAAGGGCGACGTGAAGGGTTCGAGCATTCGCACGCTGTGGGAAAGCGCCCCCTTCATGACCGAGACGTGGACGCTGGGCAAATCGGCATCGCCCGATGTGCAAAACCGCGTGCAGAAATGCTCGTACGCCTACAGTTTCTCACCCAAGCTCAAGCAATTGCTGCCCGGCAACGACACCATGCTGCCCGTGAATTTCGAGCGTGATTTCGCGACGGTGATGGAGGTCTACAAAAAGACGCAGCAAGCCCAGGCTGCTGCGAAGTAAGCCCCCCGCGTCCGGCCCGCTGCACTACTTGGGCTGGACGGTGTGGTCCCGGTCTGGTTTGCGCCAGGGGTCCACATGGGTCATCAGGTTGAGCACCCGGTGGCGCTGCATCACGCGCTGGCGGGCTTCCACCGCAATATCGTGGCCCTCTTCCACGGTGATCTGGGCGTCCACCTCCAGGTGGGCGTCCACCACCACCATGTCGCCCATCTTGCGGGTGCGCACATCGTGCACGCCCGCCACACCGGGGGTGCCCAGCAAGGTCTGGCGAATGGCCTGCACCTCTTGCTCATCCACCGCGCGGTCCATCAGGTCGTGCATGGCGTCCCAGCCAAACTCCCAGCCCATCTTGCCCACCATGAAGCCCACGATCAGCGCGGCTATCGGGTCCAGGATGGGGTAACCGGCCATGTTGCCCGCAATGCCCACGCCCACCACCAGCGACGAGGCCGCGTCCGAGCGCGCATGCCACGCATTGGCCACCAGCATGCTCGACTTGACCTTTTTGGCCACCGCCAGCATGTAGCGAAAGAGCAGCTCCTTGCCCACCAGCGCGCCCCCGGCCACCCACAGCGCCACCGAATGCACCTGGGGCACGGATTCGGGGTTTTCGAGCTTCACCACCGCAGACCAGACCATGCCCACGCCCACGGCCAGCAGCAGCAAGCCCAGCACCAAAGATGCGGCGGTTTCAAACCGCTGGTGTCCGTAGGGGTGGTCTTCGTCCGCGTCTTTTTGCGAGTGGTGGTTGGCAAACAGCACCACAAAATCGGCCACCAGATCGGACAGGGAGTGGATGCCATCGGCAATCAAGCTCTGCGATTTGGCCCACACCCCCACCACGATCTGCACGGTGGACAGCACCAGGTTGACCACCACGCTGACCCAGGTGCTGCGCGAGGCGGCAGCGGCACGCTCTTGCGGCGTGTGCTCGGTGTCTTCGGTGTCGTCTGCAAAATCGTGGGGGAGCATGGGGCGGCCTTTTGGGCGGGGTAGTGCAAGTTCAAAAGTGCGCCGGCGGCGGGCGCTCGGCACAAACCCTGATTTTGCCCCGAACCTCCCGCGCATTGAACAGCCTCAGGAACCTGCACCGTGCCCGTGATCGCACTGGTCTGGCCCGTAAAAAAACAAAGGACTGTGCCCAAGGCACAGTCCTTTGAAGACCCATCCACCGCAGGCAGCCCGTGGCAGCCACCCGCGGTCCGGACGCATCAGGGGAAGGTGAAGTTCGCCGTTGCGCCCGCGCCTGTCAACACGGGCAAAACCGTCTGCTTGTCTGCAAAACCCGCCAGGCTGGCACGCATGGTGTAGCGCGCCGCAGCGGCCGCGTCTGCCGTGAGCACCAGAGGCTGTGGTGCCACCGCATAGGCACCCACCAGCGGAGCGTTCAACGGCAGCGAATAGGCATAGGCGCCGGTGACGCTGTTGACGTAACCACCATCCACCTCCACCGAGCCCGCGGTGGTGAGTGGTTGCAGCGCACGCACCAGGGTATCGGCCGGAGCCGTGCCCGACACCGTTGCACTGGCCGACGGTGCCAGTGCAATCGGCGCTGCCACGCTGGCCACGGGGGTGACGGTTTCGGCCACCACGGGCACCCCGGTGACCACGGTGGTGGTCCGCCCAGGGGCCGCCATGACCAAGGTGTAGTTGCCGGGCGCCACAGGCTGCAGCAGGAACTTGCCCGTGCTGTCGGGCACGGTGGCTTTCACGATGGTGCCGTTGACCTGCAACGACACCCGCGTGGCCCCCGCTCCCAGGGCCGGGTCCACATAGCCCTGCACCCCCGACACATAGCGGGGGATGACCGACACCACCGGCTTGAGCAGGTACTGGCCCGATGCCCCGGCCTGCACCACCGACTTGCAGGCATCAAAGTCCAACACGAAATCGGCCATCTTGTTCTCGGCGATGTCGATGTTGATGTTGGTCTTCACGCCACTTTGCTGGCCGCTCGGGGTTTTCAAGGCCACTTCGCTGGCGCCGGTGGGCGACACGGCGTTGGCCAGCGGCTGGCTGGTGTTGTTGTCGGCCAGTACCAGGCGCATCTGGGTGTACTTGCCGGTGGGCAAGGGGATCTGGCCCAGCTCCATCAGCACGCCATTGGTGAGGCTCAGCAGGTCTACCCGCCGCGCGGGGTTGAGCACGATTTCAGACCAGCCCGCATCGTTGTCGCCCGCAGTGCTGCTTTGGTGAACACGCACTTTCTGCACCGTCACATGCACGGCGTCGAACCCGCAGCTGGGGGCATCGGTCAAGGCCAGGCGCAAGGTGCCTGTGCTGCCGCCCTCCCCCCCGCCGCCACCGCCGCAGGCCGCCAAAGCGGCTACGGCAACGGAGCCCACCGTGATTTTCAAATGTCGAAGCATGGTCATAACGCACCTCTTTACGGGTTGATGCACGCGCGTGGGGCGCGGCTTGTGTGGAAACGAATCGCGGCCCAAGCGTAGTGCCAGCCCAAGCGAAAACCTAGAGCCTGATAGCGGTATCAACGCAACAGTTGTAACAGCGCGCGAAACGTTCGGTGCAGGGTGAGCCAGGGCCCCGCGCTAGCGCGCGCCGCGAAGGCTGAGGCCCTTTTGGCTCGGCCAGTCGGAGGGCCCTAGGCGGTGGCGGCAGACACGAGCCGCTGCGTGTAGGGGTGTTTGGGCGTGTCTAGCACCTGCCCCACGGGGCCGCACTCGACGATGGCGCCGTCTTTCATCACCAGCACGTCGTGCGCCATGGCGCGGATGACCTCCACGTCGTGCGTGATGAGTAGGTAGCTCAGGCCCTTCTCTCGTTGCAGGCGCTGCAGCAAGGTCAGCACCTGCTGCTGGATGGTGACATCGAGGGCGCTGGTGGGCTCGTCCAGCACCAGCACCTGGGGCTGCACGATGAGGGCACGAGCCACAGCCAGGCGCTGGCGCTGGCCGCCCGAAAACTCATGCGGGTAGCGCGCGAGCAGGCCGGGGAACTGCGCCTCGGTCAGGCCCACCTCGGCCAGGGCGGCTTCCACGCGGGTGCGGCGATCGCCAGTGTGGATGCCAGGTTCATGCACCAGCAGCCCCTCGCCCACGATTTCTTCGACCGTGAGGCGCGGCGAGAGCGACGAGAACGGGTCCTGGAACACCACCTGCACCCGCTTGCGCAGTGCCTGGTTGGCGGGCGTGTTGCGGGTGGCTGGCTGCTGCCACGCCTGGCTGTTGACCTGCAGATCACCCTGCGACGGCAGCAGGCCCAGGATGGCCTGCGCCAGGGTGGACTTGCCCGAGCCCGATTCGCCCACCACGCCAAGCGTCTGCCCCGGCAGCAATTGCAGATCGGCCCCTTGCACGGCCACAAACTCGCCCTTCTTGAACCAGCCGCGCACGCCCGGCAGCGGCGTGGGGTACGTCACGCGCAGCTGATGCGCCTGCACCACGGGCTGGGTGCCGGCAAGTGGGGCGGCCTCCAGCACATCGCGCCGGGGCTGGCTGGTGATCAGGCGGCGCGTGTAGGCATGCTGCGGGTTGGCGAACACCTCGGCCACAGCGCCCTGCTCTACCAGCACGCCCTGCTCCATCACCGCCACGCGGTCGGCAAAGCGGCGCACCAGGTTCAAATCGTGCGTGATGAGCAGCACGGCCATGCCGGTCTGGCGTTGCAGGTCAGAAAGCAAATCCAGAATCTGCCCGCGCAGCGTCACGTCCAGCGCCGTGGTGGGCTCATCCGCCAGCAGCAGTTGGGGTTCGCTGGCCAGGGCCATGGCGATCATGGCGCGCTGCCGTTGCCCGCCCGACAGCTGGTGCGGAAAGCTGCCCGCACGCCTGGCAGGTTCAGGAATGCCGGTTTTTGCTAGCAATTCAATAGCTGCTTGCGCACATTCTGCGCCGGTCAAACCCTTTTTTAGCATCAAGATCTCAGCAATCTGCTGGCCGATGGTCATGAGCGGGTTGAGCGCGGTCATGGGCTCCTGGAAGACCATGGCGATGTCGCCACCCCGCACGCCGCGCATTTCACGCTCGGACAGCTGCAGCAGGTCGCGCCCGGCAAACAGGGCCTGGCCCTCCACCGCCGCATCGCCCAGCAGGCGCAGCAGGCTGAGCGCGGTGATCGTCTTGCCCGAGCCAGACTCGCCCACCAGCGCCAGCTTCTCGCCCCGCGCAATCTCAAAGCCCACGCCGCGCACCACCGACTTGGCGCCAAAGCGAACCTGCAGGCCCCGCACCTGCAGCAAAGGGGTGGCGGGGGTTGTGCTGTGTGCCTGCATCACTTGTCGGCCTTTCGTGGGTCCAGAGCATCGCGCAAGGCATCGCCCATGAAGGTCAGCAGCAGCAAGGTGACCACCAGCACCGCAAAGGTGGAGAGCGAAATCCACCACGCGTCGATGCTGTTCTTGCCCTGGCTCAGCAACTCGCCCAGGCTGGGGGTGCCGGGTGGCACACCCAGGCCCAGAAAATCGAGAGAGGTGAGCGCCAGTATGGCCGCACTCATGCGAAACGGCAGGAAGGTGACCACGGGCGTCAGGCTGTTGGGCAGGATGTGGCGCCAGATGATGTGCCAGTTGCCCACGCCCAGTGCGCGGGCCGCCTTCACATAGTCCAGCTGGCGGTTGCGCAAAAATTCGGCGCGCACATAGTCCGACAGGCCCATCCAGCCAAACAGACTCAGCAAGATCAGCAGCAGCGCAATGCTGGGTGCAAACACGGCGCTGAAGATGATGAGCAGATACAGCTCGGGCATGGAGCCCCAGATCTCGATGAAGCGCTGAAAGGCCAGATCGGTCTTGCCCCCGAAAAAGCCCTGGATGGCACCGGTGACCACGCCCAACACCACGCCCGTGGCCGTGAGCGCCAGCCCGAACAGCACGCTCACCCGAAAACCATAGAGCAATTGCGCCAGCAGGTCCCGTCCCCGGTCGTCGGTGCCCAGCCAGTTGTCGGCCGTGGGGGCCGAGGGGTTGGGCGACTTGGCAAAGTAGTTGAGCGTGTTGGGGCCGTAGCGGTTGAGGGTGTACAGCGCCCAGTTGCCATCAGTGCTCAGCCGCTGCTGTATGAAGGGGTCGAGGTAATCGGTGGGCGTGTTAAAGTCGCCCCCGAAGGTCTTTTCGGAATAGTCCCGCAGCATGGGAAAGTAGGTTTGCCCTTCATAGCGCACGATCAGGGGCTTGTCGTTGCTGACCAGCTCGGCAAACAGGCTGACCAGCACCAGTGCACAAAACAGCCACAGGCTCCAGTAGCCCTGACGGTTGCGCTTGAAACGCAGCCAGGCGCGGCGTGAGGGGGACAGGGACACGGGCACAGAAGATGGGGCAGCAGATGGCTTCATCGGGAGTACGCGCGGCATCAATCAAACTTCACGCGGGGGTCTACCCACACGTAGCACAGGTCGCTCACCAGCTTGGTCACCAAGCCGATCAACGTGAACAAATACAGCGTGCCCAGCACCACCGGGTAGTCGCGCCGGATCACGCTTTCGTAGCTGAGCAGGCCCAGGCCGTCGAGGGAATACAGCGTCTCGATCAGCAGCGACCCGGTGAAGAACGCACCAATGAACGCTGCGGGAAAGCCGGTGATGATGGGGATGAGCGCATTGCGGAACACATGCTTCCACAGCACCTGCCGGTCGCTCAGGCCCTTGGCACGGGCGGTGAGCACGTATTGCTTGCGGATCTCTTCCAAAAAGGCATTTTTGGTGAGCATGGTGGTGACGGCAAAGCTGCCCAGCACCATGGACGTGATGGGCAGCGCAATGTGCCAGAGGTAGTCCGTCACCTTGCCCCACATCGACAGCTCTTCCCAGTTGGCCGAGGTGAGCCCGCGCAGCGGAAACCACTGCAGCTGCCCACCAAAGATGACCAGCAACGCCACGCCCAGCACAAAGCCTGGAATGGCGTAGCCCACCAGCACCAGCAGGGTGGTCACCAGATCAAACCGCGAGCCCGCCCGCACCGCCTTGGCCACGCCCAGCGGCACGGCCACCAGGTAGCTGATGAAGAAGGTCCACAGGCCCAGACTGATGGAGACAGGCAGCTTCTCTTTCACCAGTTGCCACACATCCTTGTTCTGGAAGAAGCTGCGGCCCAGGTCAAACCGTGCGAACTGGCCCAGCATTTGAAAGAAGCGCTCGTGCGCGGGTTTGTCGAAGCCGTACAGCGCCTTGATCTGCTCCAGCCGTTTCGGGTCCACCCCCTGCGCGCCGCGGTAGCCCATGCCGCCGCCTTCGGCACCGCCGCCGCCCGCCATCCCGGCCTTGGCTTCGGCCATGTACTGCTCCACCGGGCCGCCGGGCACGAACTGCACCACCACAAAGGTGAGCAGCAGCACGCCCAGCAGGGTGGGAAACATCAGCAAAAAACGTTTGAGGATGTAGGCAAACATGGGCTGGTTGGGTGAAGTCCGTGCGTTGGGCAGTGGGGCCAGAAGGCGCTGGAGGCAAACGCTGCGCTGCTTCTCACTTCTTGTCAGGCGCCGTCTGCGGCGGGTTGCGCGCCCACCAGGTGTCTATCGCCCAGCCCTCGCCACTGGCGTAGGGCGGCATGGTGTCCGGCCGCGCCAGCCGCCAGGCGTTGTAGGCCATGCGGTGCGTGCCCGCTGTCCACTGCGGAATCAGGTAGTGGCTGTGGGCAATGATGCGTTCGAGCGCATGGCAGGCAGGCAGCAACTGGGCTTCGGTCTTGGCCGACGTCATGGCCTTGACCATGGCGTCCACCGCAGGGTTCTTCACGCCCGCGAAGTTGCCCGAGTCTTCCATGTCGGCCGCCGCGCTGCCAAACATGTCGGCAAACTCCTGACCGGGGTTGTTGGTGCCCTGATAGGCCATGGACGTAATGTCAAAGTCAAACTTCTGCAGCCGCTGCTGGTACAGGGCAAAGTCCACCGAGCGGAACTTGAGCGTGATGCCGAGCTTCTCCAGCGCGCGCATCCAGGGCGTGACGGTGCGCACGCCGCCTTCGTTGCTGTCCATGTATTCGAGCACCATGGCCTGGCCCTGGGCGTTGCGCAGGGCTCCGTCGCGCACCTCCCAGCCTGCTTCCTTGAGCAAGGCCTGGGCCCGGCGCAAGTTGGCACGCAGGGAAGAATCCCCATCGGTGCGCGGTGGCACCGTCATCGGGCCGAACGCTGCGGCGGGAATGTGCTTGCGCCAGGGTTCCATCAGCGCCAGTTCTTCAGGCGACGGGGTGCCCCGGGTCTCGCAGGCCGTATTGCCAAACAGGCCATTTACGCGCTGGTATGCACCGTAGAACAGCTGGCGGTTCATCCATTCATAGTCCACCGCCAGGCCCAGCGCCTCGCGCACGCGCACGTCCTGCAGAAAGGGGCGGCGGGTGTTGAGCACATAGCTTTGAAACCCTGCGGGCAGCTTGTGCTTGAACTCGCCCTTGACCAGCTCGCCGGTATCGAACTTCTTGCCGTTCACGCGCCGGGCCCAGTCGCCCGCGCTGAAAAAGCGCATCAGATCAAACTCGCCCGCCTTCAGCGCCTCGAGCCGCGCCGTGCTGTCTTTGTAGATCTTGACCAGGATGCGGTCGAAGTTGGCCGTGCCTTTGCGCACGTTCAAATCGCGCGCCCAGTACTGCGGGTCCCGCACGTAGGTGATGTCTTTGCCGAACTGCACCGGGCCGATCTTGTAAGGGCCGCTGCCAATCGGGATGTCTGTCACCACCTGATCGAACGGCTTGGCCTTGCCGTTTTCTACCCCCCAGTCGCGGCTGAACACCGGCAGGCCGCCCACGGTGAGGGGCAGCTCCCGGTTGGGCAGCTTGAAGCGGTAGCGCACCGTGCGGTCGTCCACCACGTCCACCCCGGCCACCTCGGCCAGCAAGGTTTTGTAGGCGGGCGAGGTAAAGGGGCCCACCAAAGTGTCGAAGCTGTGCTTCACATCCTGCGCCAGCACCGGCTTGCCGTGGTGAAAGCGCGCCTCGGGCCGCAGGCGGAAGGTGGCCGACAGACCATCTGCAGCCACGTCCACATCTTCGGCCAGCAGGCCGTAGCCGGTGGCGGTTTCGTCCTGCGCCCCCACCAGCAAAGAGTCGAACATCAGCGACGACAGGTAGGCTGGCGCATTGCCTTTGATGGTGAAGGGGTTGTACTTGTCGAACGTGGACACGCGCAGGTTGCTCACCAACCGCAGCTCGCCGCCCTTGGGAGCGGCGGGGTTCACGTAGGCAAAGTGGTCAAACCCCGCCGGGTACTTGGGCTCGCCCCACAGGGCGTAAGCGTGCGCTGCCCAGGCGGGGGCCGCGCATTCCATCAGCAAAAAAGTAAGCCAAAACCGCATGAGACAATTCTGCACTACGTTCATTGGCCACCGCACCGCTTGGCGCATTCCCCTATGCGCTATGCCCGTGGGCCCCACCCCATCCCCGAAGGAGAAGAAACATGGGTTTTCTGACCGGCAAGAAACTGCTCATCACCGGCGTGCTGTCCAACCGTTCCATCGCCTATGGCATTGCCAAGGCCTGCCACGAACAGGGCGCCGAGCTGGCCTTCAGCTACGTGGGTGAGCGCTTCAAGGACCGCATCACCGAGTTCGCTGCCGAGTTCAATTCCAAGCTGGTGTTTGACTGCGATGTGGCCAGCGACGAGCAGATTGCCCGCATGTTTGCCGACCTGAGCCAGGTCTGGCCCAAATTCGACGGGTTTGTGCACAGCATTGGCTTTGCGCCCCGCGAAGCCATCGCTGGCAACTTCCTGGACGGCCTCTCGCGCGAGAACTTCCGCATTGCGCATGACATCAGCGCCTACAGCTTCCCCGCCATGGCCAAGGCTGCCCTGCCTTACCTGAACGACAAGTCGTCGTTGCTGACGCTGTCTTACCTGGGCGCGCTGCGCTCCATCCCCAACTACAACACCATGGGCCTGGCCAAGGCCAGCCTAGAAGCCAGCGTGCGCTACCTGGCCGAAGCCGTGGGCCGCACCGAAGACGGCCGCAGCATCCGCGCCAATGGCATCAGCGCCGGCCCCATCAAGACCCTGGCCGCCAGCGGCATCAAGGACTTTGGCAAGCTATTGAGCCGCGTGGCCGACGCCTCACCCTTGCGCCGCAACGTGACCATTGAAGACGTGGGCAATGTGGCGGCCTTCCTGCTGTCCGATCTGGCCAGCGGCATGACGGCTGAAATCACCTACGTGGACGGCGGCTTCAGCCAGACCGCGGGCCTGAGCGCAGACCAGGTCTAAAACTGCGCAGGGCTGAACAGGCTCCACATCAAATTGGCTGCTAGCGCTTATTTAACAAGCGCTAGCAGCTATTTTTTTGATAGCAACACACTTCGACGATGCACCGCAGACGCTGCCTGACCTGGCTGGGCCTGATGCCCCTGAGCCCTCTCACCCCCCTGCTCCCGCTGACTACCCCTGCAGCTTGGGCAGCCGATGCCCCCGCCCTGCTGCTGGCCAACGTGTACCGCCCCGGCATGCCGCTGGCCGACTACTGGGTGAGCGAGAAATACGATGGCGTGCGCGGCTATTGGGACGGCCACACCTTGCGCACGCGCGGCGGCGAAACGGTGGCGGCACCCGCGTGGTTTACCGCAGGCTGGCCCACCACGCCCATGGACGGCGAGCTGTGGGCCGGCCGTGGCCGCTTTGCCCATGCCCAGTCCACCACCCGGCAACAGCAACCTGACGATGCCGCGTGGCGACAGATGCGCTTCATGGTGTTTGATCTGCCCGCCCACGGCGGTGTGTTTGACGAACGCCTGGCTGCCTTGAAAACGCTGGTCGCGTCCATTGAGCAAGACTGGGTGCAGGCCGTGCCACAGCAACGCGTGGCGACGGATGCCGCCTTGCAGGCCCTGTTGCAACGCACGGTGCGCGCGGGTGGCGAGGGGCTGATGCTGCACCGTGGGGCATCGCTGTACCGATCGGGCCGCAGCGATGATCTCATCAAGCTCAAGACACATGACGACGCGGAGGCCCGGGTCGTAGGGCACCTGCCCGGCAAGGGCAAGCACGCCGGGCGGCTTGGCGCCCTGCTGGTAGAGATGCCCACGGGCCAGCGCTTCAAGCTCGGTGCAGGGCTGACCGACGCTGACCGCGACCAGCCGCCGCCGCTGGGCAGCTGGGTGACTTACCGCTATCGAGGCACACACGACGGGGGCCTGCCCCGGTTTGCGAGCTTTGTACGGGTGCGGCTCGACATGCCCCCTGCCTCGCCTCAGAACCCCCAATAAAAAACGCTCCGAGGCAAGCCAGGGAGCGTTCGCAACGGCTGGCGCGCTCACCGCGCCACGCTGTTCGTCTCAGATGGTGCGGCCGTAAGGGCCGTCGTCTCCCAGCTGAACGATGTTGTCGGCCGTGACGCGCGGAGTCTTCGCTGTCTTGGATGGCTTGCCTTCGGCGGCCACACAGTCGGCATAGAAGCGCACCTGCCCGTTCTCGTCTTCCACCTCCACCAAGCCGTGGATGTCGGTTTCAAAACCGGGGCACAGCTTGGCGAATTCGCGGGCGAACTTGAGGTAGTCCACGATCTTCTTGTTGAACACTTCGCCAGGAATGAGCAGCGGAATGCCGGGTGGGTAAGGCGTGACCAGACCCACGGTGATGCGGCCTTCCAGATGGTCGATTTCCACACGCTCGGTCTTGCGCTGGGCAATGTGTGCGTATGCGTCCGAAGGCTTCATGGCAGGCGTCAGGTCCGACAGGTACATCTCCGTCGTCAGGCGGGCAATGTCGTACTTGGCGTACATCTCGTGCACATGCTGGCACAGGTCGCGCAGGCCCATGCGTTCGTAACGCTTGTGCTGCTGGCAGAACTCGGGAAGGATGCGCCACATGGGCTGGTTCTTCTCGTAGTCGTCCTTGAACTGCTGCAGCGCCGTCAGCAGCGTGTTCCAGCGGCCCTTGGTGATGCCGATGGTGAACATCACGAAGAAGCTGTACAGGCCCGTCTTTTCCACAACCACGCCGTGCTCAGCCAGGTACTTGGTGACGATGGAGGCAGGGATGCCGGTCTTGTCGAACTTGCCATCCAGGCTCAGGCCAGGCGTGACGATGGTGGACTTGATCGGGTCCAGCATGTTGAAGCCGTCGGCCAGTTGGCCAAAGCCGTGCCACTTGCTGCCCTTCTTGCCCTTGGCGTCGCTACGGATGATCCAGTCCTCCGCACGGCCCATGCCTTCGTCCACGAGCTTTTCAGGGCCCCAGACCTTGAACCACCAGTCGTTCTTGCCGAAGTCTTCTTCCACCTGGCGCATGGCGCGGCGGAAGTCGAGGGCTTCCAGAATGCTTTCTTCCACCAGCGCGGTGCCACCGGGCGGCTCCATCATGGCGGCAGCCACGTCGCAGCTGGCGATGATGCTGTACTGCGGGCTGGTCGAGGTGTGCATCAGGTAGGCCTCGTTGAACAGAGGTCGGTCGAGCTTCACCGTTTGCGAGTCTTGCACCAGCACATGCGATGCCTGGCTGATACCCGCCAGCAGCTTGTGGATGGACTGCGTGGCGTACACCACCGAGTGCTTGGGGCGCGCGCGCTTCTTGCCCATGGCGTGGTAGCTGCCATAGAACGGGTGGAAGGCCGCGTGGGGCAGCCAGGCCTCGTCAAAGTGCAGGTTGTCCACGTAACCATCGAGCATGCCCTTGATGGTTTCGGTGTTGTAGAGCACGCCGTCATAGGTGGATTGCGTGAGCGTCAGCACGCGCGGCTTCACCTTCTTGGCATCCACGCCCTTGAGCAGCGGGTTGGCCTTGATCTTGGCCTGGATGGCTGCGGGCTCGAACTCGCTTTGCGGGATCGGGCCGATGATGCCGAAGTGGTTGCGCGTGGGCTTCAGGAAGACAGGGATGGCCCCGGTCATGATGATGCTGTGCAGGATGGACTTATGGCAATTGCGGTCCACCACCACCACATCACCGGGCGCCACGGTGTGGTGCCACACCATCTTGTTCGATGTGGATGTGCCGTTGGTCACGAAGAAGCAGTGGTCGGCATTGAAGATGCGCGCCGCATTCCGTTCAGATTCGCCAATGGCACCGTTGTGGTCCAGCAGCTGGCCCAGTTCTTCCACCGCGTTGCACACGTCGGCGCGCAGCATGTTCTCGCCGTAGAACTGGTGGTACATCTGGCCCACAGGGCTCTTCAAGAACGCCACGCCGCCCGAGTGACCGGGACAGTGCCAGCTGTAGGAGCCGTCTTCGGCATAGTCCAGCAGCGCCTTGAAGAACGGTGGCTGCACGCTTTCGAGGTAGCTCTTGGCCTCGCGGATGATGTGCTTGGCCACGAATTCGGGGGTGTCCTCGAACATGTGAATGAAGCCATGCAGCTCGCGCAGGATGTCGTTGGGCAGGTGGCGGCTGGTCTTGGTTTCGCCGTGCACGTAAATGGGCACTTCGGAGTTCTTGCGACGCACTTCACCGATGAAGTGGCGCAGGTTCAGCACGATGGGGTCGAGCTCATCGCCGCCCGTGAATTCCTCGTCGTCAATCGACAAGATGAACGCGCTGGCGCGGCTTTGCTGCTGCGCAAACTGCGACAGGTCACCATAGCTGGTCACCCCCACCACCTCAAAGCCCTCGGCCTCGATGGCCTGCGCCAAAGCGCGGATGCCGAGACCCGAAGTGTTCTCGGAACGATAGTCCTCATCGATGATGATGATGGGAAAGCGAAACTTCATGCGCAGCCTCCGTGAAACCGTGCCCTGCCCGGCCAAAAAACAAAATAGGCGCGAAGTGTACGGAATAACGGTGTCCTGCCTTTGAAGCGCCATCCTTTTGACCCAGAATGTGGTGCACTAAACACATCACACAGGCGCATCTGCGCAAGGAGGCTCCATGGAGGAATCCACCATCTGGTGGTTGCTGGCGGGAGGGCTGGTGGTAGCAGAACTGCTCACCGGCACTTTTTATCTGCTCATGCTGGCCGTGGGCGTGGGTGCGGCGGGCATCGCGGCCCATTTGGGCGCATCGACCACCGTGCAAATCCTCACGGCGGCCCTGGTCGGCGGTGGCTCGGTGGTGGGCTGGCATGCCCTGCGGCGCAAGCGCCCCGGCGATCCATCTGCCAGGGCCGACCGCAGCGTGAACCTGGACGTGGGCGAAACCGTCATGATCGAACACTGGAACCCCGACGGCACCACGCAAGTGAAATACCGGGGCGCCACCTGGACAGCCATTCACCGCACCGGCGTAACGCCAGCGACCGGAATGCACAAAGTCGTTGAACTCGTGGGCAATCGCCTGCTGGTAGAACCCTTGTAACCCCTTGAGTAACCATCCAGAAAGACTTGATATGGACAGCATCTACATCGCTTACGCCATCGCCATAGTGGTCGCTGTTGTCGTGATTCGGAGCTTCAAACAGGTTCCACAACAAAATGCCTGGGTGGTTGAGAGACTAGGCAAATACCACGGCACGCTAGGCCCTGGTTTGAAGGTCATCATTCCCTTTTTAGACAAGGTGGCCTACAAACACAGCCTCAAGGAAATTCCCCTCGATGTGCCCAGCCAGGTCTGCATCACACGCGACAACACGCAGCTGCAGGTGGATGGCATCCTCTACTTTCAGGTGACCGACCCCATGCGCGCCAGTTACGGCTCCAGCAACTACATCATGGCGGTGACCCAGCTGGCACAAACCTCGCTGCGTTCAGTGATCGGCAAGCTGGAGCTGGACAAGACCTTTGAAGAGCGCGACATCATCAACGCCCAGGTGGTGCAGGCGATTGACGAAGCCGCCCTGAACTGGGGCGTGAAGGTGCTGCGTTACGAAATCAAGGACTTGACGCCCCCGAAGGAAATCCTGCACGCCATGCAGCAGCAGATCACGGCCGAGCGTGAAAAGCGTGCACTGATTGCAGCCTCCGAGGGCCGCCGCCAGGAGCAAATCAACATCGCCACCGGCGAGCGCGAGGCCTTCATCGCCCGCTCTGAAGGTGAAAAGCAGGCCGTCATCAACAAGGCCCAGGGCGAAGCCGAATCCATCAAGGCCGTGGCCGAGGCCACCGCACAGGCCATTGAACGCGTGGCTGCCGCCATCCGCCAGCCAGGGGGAGAGCAAGCGGTACAGCTCAAGGTCGCAGAAAAAGCCGTGGATGCCTACAGCCAGGTAGCCGCCGACGCAGCCACCACCCTCATCGTGCCGAGCAACATGACCGAGGTGTCCGCCCTGATCGGATCGGCCATGAAGATGGTGCAGACGACACAACGCGCTTCTTGAGCACAGCATATGCGCAAAGAAATTCTGCGGGCTATGCCATCCGCTCCAACAGCAATGTTGTTGCAGCGGGCTGCGGAGATGCGGATGAGCGGACGAGCGGTGTAAGTCGCACGCTTGGAAAGCGTGTGTGGGCTCATCCCCAGTGCGGGTTCGAATCCCGCCCTCCACTTCAAGCATTCATGAATAACGGGCCCTTGTGGCCCGTTTTGCATTTCCACCTCTCAGCCCACCTGTTGGTTGCGTCTACCACCCTTGGACGCTGTGCGAGCAATTTTTCCTCCCTTGAAAGCTACAGGCCAACCTACGCATTGCCACGGTCCTTTGCAAACTATCGAACGCGTGGCTGCGGGTGCTTCAACGGGCGGGCTGATTCGTTTGAAGCCAAATATGGCACCAGCCCTTACGGGGCGAGCGCCAGCAGCTATCAAAAAAGGAGTTTCCCAGATCACTCCAGCGCGGCAGCCACCTGCGCCAGAGCCTCGGCCAGGGCCGGTGCCATGGCTACGGCATTGCTGGCATGGGCCACGCAGTCGGTGCTCCAGAAGCTGCCCACGCCTGCCTCGTGCAGCGCGGCAAGCGCGTCGGGCGCGATGAGGGCATGGGTCACCGCCACATCGACCGAGGCGGCGCCCACCTGCAGCAGCAGGCGCGTGGCCTGCGCCAGGGTATGGCCAGTGCTGGCCATATCGTCGAGCAGCACCACGGCCCGGCCCCGCACGTCGAGCGGCGGCAGGGCGATGGTGACGCTGCGGTCGCCATGGCGCTCTTTGGTGCACACGGCATGCTGCAGCCCGTGGCGCTGGGCGGCCTGCGCCACCCACTGGGCCGATTCGCCATCAGGGCCCACCAGCAGCGCGCCAGGGCGCTGCCGCACGATCCAGTCGGCCAGCAGCGGCGCACCGCTGACCACCACGGCCTGGGCCGCGGGCACGGCCTCTGGCAGCGTGGCAACGCGGTGCAGGTGCGGATCGACGGTGACCACAGCGTCAAACAGGCTGGCCAGGAACGGGCCGACGATGCGCTGGCTCACGGCTTCGCCGGGATGGAAGGCGATGTCCTGGCGCATGTAGGCCAAATACGGCGCCACCAGCGTGAGGTGGCGCACGCCCAGGGCACGCGCGGCACGGGCGGCCAGCAGCAGTTCGACCAGCTTGTCGTTGGGCTGGTAGAGGCTGCGCAGCAGCACGGCGCGCACGGGCAATTGGCCCGCCCCATCCACCGGCAAAGTGAGCTTGAGCTCGCCATCCGGAAAACGATGGCGCTGCACGGGCCGCAGGTCTAGGCCGCTGGCGGCGGCCAGGCGTTCGGCAGCAGGGCGTTCATCGTCGAAGTACAGCAGACAGGCTTGGGCTGTGGGCAATCCAGTCATGTTCAAAACTCCACAAAAACGCGCGGCACCTCGTCGGCGGTGCCCAGGCGATAGCCGCTGCCCTGCGCGCAGGCCTGGCGAGCAAATTCCAGATCAGCCGGGAAGTCGGCATACACGCGGTACAACGGCTGGCCGCTGACCACGGCATCGCCCAGCTTGCACAGCAAATCGACGCCCGCTCCCTTCACCTTGGGCGCGCCAGCCAGGCGGGCGATGCGGGCGATCTGCAGGTTGTCAATGCCCGCCACCACACCGTCAGCCGGGGCGCAAACCTCAAAATGCAGCGTGCCCAGACGCGGGTGATTGTGGTCAAACGCCTTGCCGCCCTGGGCGGCGATGATGGCCTGCATGCGCGCCAAGGCACGGCCGGAGTCAAGAATGTCGCGTGCGATGGCGTAGCCGTCGCCACCGCGCACGTCTGGGTCGCATTCGATCAGGCGGCCTGCCAGGCGCAGGGATTTCTGGCGCAGATCATTGGGCGCGCGCGGATCGTTTTCCAGCACGCGCATCACATCGCGCGCCTCCAGCACCGGGCCAATGCCGTTGCCGATGGGCTGGCGCCCGTCGGTAATGACCACATCAAGCGACAGGCCCAGGCGCCGCGCCACGTACTCAAACAGGCGGCGCAAGCGCTGCGCTTCAGGCATGGAGCGCACTTTGGCCGTGGGGCCGATAGGAATGTCGAGCACCAGGTGGGTAGAGCCTGCGGCGATCTTCTTCGACAGGATGGACGCCACCATCTGCCCCGGCGAGTCGATGGACAGCGGGCGCTCGACAGAGATCAGCACATCGTCGGCGGGCGAGAGCTGGGCCGTGCCCCCCCAGGCCAGGCAGCCGCGGTGGTCACGCACGATGCGCTGCAGGTCTTGCAACGGCAGCTCGACATTGGCCAGCACCTCCATGGTGTCGGCGGTGCCCGCCGGGGATGTGATGGCACGCGACGACGTCTTGGGACACAGCATGCCGTGCGCCACCACGATGGGCACGACCAGCATGGAGGTACGGTTGCCCGGGATGCCGCCGATGCAGTGCTTGTCCACCACCAAGCCCTCGTGCCAATCGAGCCGCTGGCCCGTAGCCACCATGGCGTCGGAGAGGAAGAACACTTCTTCGCGGTCCAACTCGTCGCGGTTGCACGCGACAACGAAGGCCGTGAGCTCGATCTTGGAATAGCGGTGCTCGGCGATATCACGCACGATGGCACGCAGGTCTTCGCGCCGCAGGCGCTCCCCCGCGATCTTGCGGAACAGCGCCCCCATGGATTCGGGCGGCTCGGCCTGCGCTACCGCCACCTTGTAGCCAGCCTCCACCCCCAGAAGGGCAAAGGCGTCTTCGGACAGCCCCAGCTCATCGCACGCAACGATGCCGAGGTCATCCACCACGTTCACCGTGGCCAGAATGCGCCGGCCGTTGGCGCGCACCTCAATCTTGGACAACGCCTGGAAACCCTCCGCACGGTACACAGCACAGTCACGGTGCAGGTAAGCAACGTTCTCGCGCCAGGTGTCGATGGCCACACGGCGCACCGCCAAACGCGAGACGGAAGCACCGCCTTCAGGAGGCGCCTGTACAGGAGTAGGAATGATGGAAGTGGTCATGCAAACAGCCTACACCCAATCATTCCCCAGTCGGACCTCGACCGCAGCGCATGCGCAAAGAAATTCTGCGGGCTGCGCCATCCGCGCCGAAAGCAATGTTATAGTAGCGGGCTTCGGAGAGGTGGATGAGCGGTTTAAGTCGCACGCCTGGAAAGCGTGTGTGGGCTAATCCCCACCGCGGGTTCGAATCCCGCCCTCTCCGCCATTAATGCAAGCCCAAGTGGTCCACACCACTTGGGCTTTTTGCATTGGGACGAACTTTCTGGTCGAGCGTTATCGAGCGCGCTTGCGAAGTCGTCGCCGCCCGCGTCGGCAAATCCTCCCGCCACGCCGCAGCTCCGCGCACGCATCAGCGAAGCCGTAGCAGCCCTGCCTTAAAATGGTTGGCTAACCTTCCTGTCTCTAGACTCTGCCAACCAGGCCGTTTCCTGCACCAATTACCACCCATGAGCACGCCCCTGCAACAACCCGGCCTCGAAAGCCTGTCCAAGTCGTTTGAACCTGCTGCACTGGAAGCCCACTGGGGCCCTGAATGGGAAAAACGGGGATACGGCGCGGCGGGCCACCGCGGCACGGGCGCGCCAGTGGCGGGCGAGCCCGCTTTCTCCATCCAGCTGCCGCCCCCCAACGTGACGGGCACGCTGCACATGGGCCATGCGTTCAACCAGACGATCATGGACAGCCTCACGCGCTACCACCGCATGCGCGGCTTCAACACGGTGTGGGTGCCGGGCACCGACCACGCGGGCATCGCCACGCAAATCGTGGTGGAGCGCCAATTGCAGGAGCAAGGCATCAGCCGCTACGACATGGGCCCCACCCCACCCGAGGCGCGCAAGAACTTCGTGAGCAAGGTGTGGGAGTGGAAGGAAAAATCCGGCAACACCATCACCACCCAGATGCGCCGCATGGGCGACAGCGTGGACTGGAGCCGCGAATACTTCACCATGGACGACAAGCTCAGCGCCGTGGTGACCGACACCTTCGTGAAGCTGTACGAACAAGGCCTGATCTACCGCGGCAAGCGCCTGGTGAACTGGGACCCCAAGCTGCAGTCCGCCGTGTCCGACCTGGAAGTCGAGAACGAAGAAAAAGACGGCTCGCTGTGGCACATCGCCTACCCCCTGGCCGATGGATCGGGCAGCCTGACGGTGGCCACCACCCGGCCTGAAACCATGCTGGGCGACGTGGCGCTGATGGTGCACCCCGAGGACGCGCGCTACACGCACTTGATCGGCAAGATGGTGAACCTGCCGCTGTGCGACCGCCAGATCCCGGTGATTGCCGACGAGTACGTGGACAAGGAATTCGGCACGGGTGTGGTCAAGGTCACCCCCGCGCACGACCAGAACGACTACGCCGTGGGCCAGCGCCACAAGCTGCCCATGATCGTGGTGCTCACGCTGCAAGCCACCATCAACGAAAACGCGCCCGCCAAGTACCGCGGCATGGACCGCTTCGTGGCCCGCAAGGCCGTCGTGGCCGACCTCGAAGCCATCGGTGCGCTGGTCGAGGTGAAGAAGCACAAGCTCATGGTGCCGATTTGCACCCGCACCGGCCAGGTGATCGAGCCCATGCTGACCGACCAGTGGTTTGTCGCCATGAGCAAGGTCAGCGACCAGGACCCCACCGGCAAGAGCATTGCGCAAAAGGCCATCGACGCCGTGGCCAGCGGTGATGTGAAGTTCGTGCCCGAGAACTGGGTGAACACCTACAACCAGTGGATGAACAACATCCAGGACTGGTGCATCAGCCGCCAGCTGTGGTGGGGCCACCAGATCCCGGCCTGGTACGACGAAGACGGCAAAGTGATCGTCGCCCGCACCGAAGCCGAGGCGCAGGCCAAGGCCCCGGGTAAAAAGCTGCGCCGTGACGAGGACGTGCTGGACACCTGGTACTCGTCCGCTCTCGTGCCCTTCAGCACCATGGGCTGGCCGAACCAGGGCGACAGCGCCACCGACGACTTCAACCTGTACCTGCCCAGCACCGTGCTGGTCACGGGCTACGACATCATCTTCTTCTGGGTCGCCCGGATGATCATGATGACGACGCACTTCACGGGCCGCGTGCCATTCAAGCATGTGTACATCCACGGCCTGGTGCGCGACGCGCAGGGCAAGAAGATGTCCAAGTCCGAAGGCAACGTGCTCGACCCGGTGGACCTGATCGACGGCATTGCGCTGGAGCCCCTGCTCGACAAGCGCACCACCGGCCTGCGCAAGCCCGAGACTGCGCCCACCGTGCGCAAGAACACGCAAAAGGAATTCCCCGACGGCATTCCGGCCTATGGCGCCGATGCGTTGCGCTTTACGTTTGCCGCGCTGGCATCACTGGGCCGCAGCATCAACTTCGACAGCAAGCGCTGCGAGGGCTACCGCAACTTCTGCAACAAGCTCTGGAACGCCAGCCGCTTTGTGCTGATGAACTGCGAAGGCCAGGACTGCGGCCTGAAAGAGCACACCAAGGAAGAATGCCAGCCCGGCGGCAGCGCCCACGGCTACATGCAGTTCAGCCAGGCCGACCGCTGGATCAGCTCGCTGCTGCAAAAGACCGAGGCCGAAGTCGCCAAGGGCTTTGAAGAGTACCGCCTGGACAACGTGGCCAACACGATCTATGACTTTGTCTGGAACGAGTACTGCGACTGGTACCTGGAGATCGCCAAGGTGCAGATCCAGAACGGCACCGAAGCGCAGCAGCGCGCCACGCGTCGCACGCTGATCCGCACCCTGGAAGCCATCCTGCGCCTGGCCCACCCCATCATCCCGTTCATCACCGAAGCCCTGTGGCAGGTGGTGGCACCCGTGGCGGGCATCCCTGGCGAGTCGGTCAGCATTGCCCGCTACCCGCAAGCCCAGCCAGAGAAGATTGACGAGGCGGCCATCGCCCACATGGACCGCGTCAAAGGCTTGGTGGACACCTGCCGCGCATTGCGTGGCGAGATGAACGTCTCGCCCTCCACCCGCCTGCCCATGTATGTGGTGGGCGATGCCGACTTCATGCGCGGCGTGGCGCCGGTGCTGCAGGCCCTGGCCAAGCTCAGCGAGGTCAAGGTGTTTGACGACGAGGCCGCCTGGGCGGCAGCCGCCCAGGCCGCGCCCGTGGCCGTGGTGGGCGAAGCCCGCATGTGTCTGTTCATGGAAATCGACGTGGCTGCCGAGAAGGCGCGTCTCTCCAAGGAAATCGCGCGCATCGAAGGCGAAATCGCCAAGGCGAATGGCAAGCTCTCCAACGAAGCCTTCGTGGCCAAAGCCCCTGCCGCCGTGCTGGAACAGGAGAGAAAGCGCGTGGCCGACTTCACTGCCACCCTCGGCAGATTGCGCGATCAGCTGACACGCCTGGGCTGAAACGGCCGCGATACTTGGTGACATGTGGCCCGCCAACGCGGGCCGACGTCGCCTGACTGTATTCAAAGGAAACCCATGACTGTTGCCACCACCGTTCGCAAAGCTGTATTCCCCGTTGCCGGCCTGGGTACGCGTTTCTTGCCTGCCACCAAAGCCTCTCCGAAGGAGATGCTGCCCGTGGTGGACAAGCCGCTGATCCAGTACGCGGTGGAAGAAGCCTACGCCGCCGGCATTCGCCACATGATCTTCGTGACAGGCCGCAGCAAGCGTGCCATCGAAGACCACTTTGACACGGCTTATGAGCTGGAAGCCGAATTGGAAACCGCAGGCAAGGAAGCCTTGCTGGCCCTGGTGCGGTCTGTGCAGCCTGACGACATGGACTGCGCCTTTGTGCGCCAGCCCCGCTCACTGGGCCTGGGCCATGCGGTGCTGTGCGCAGAGCCTTTGGTGGGCAACGAACCCTTTGCCGTGCTACTGGCCGATGACCTGATGGTGGGCCCCCAGGGCGGCCAGCCGGTGCTGGCGCAGATGGTGACAGCCTTCCGCCAGCAAGGCCGGTCTGTGATTGCGGTGCAAGAGGTGCCCGAGGACCAAGTGCACAAATACGGCATCGTCGCGGGTGAACCCGCTGGCGGACAACTGATGCGCATTGAGCGCATCGTGGAAAAGCCCAAAGCCGACGTGGCCCCCTCCCGCATGGGGGTGGCTGGGCGCTACATCCTTACCCCCGGCGTCTTCGAAGAGATCCGCAACCAGCCACGCGGTGTGGGTGGCGAAATCCAGCTCACGGATGGCATCGCGCGGCTGATGGCGCACGAAGCGGTGTACGCGTTCCAGTACGAAGGCAAGCGCTACGACTGCGGCAGCAAAGAAGGCTTTCTGGAGGCCACGGTGGAACTGGCGTTGCAGCACCCACAAGTGGGCGCGACGTTCCGCACATACCTTAAAGGGCTGAGCCTCTGAAGCTGAGCGCACGCCGTACGCGCATGACCAGCGTCCACGGCGTGCTACTCAATTGGCGTTGACCGGGGATGGGCTTCCCGGCGCCCAACGCACGGTTCGGAACTGTAGGCCCGACCATGCACCGCACCCACCCTTAGCGGCGGCGCAGAACGTGGATGAACTCTTCACCCACGGTTTGCTGTTCCACCAGCTCATTGCCCGTTTGCTTGGCAAACGCCTGGAAGTCGCGCACCGACCCCACATCGGTGGCCAACACCTTCAACAGCTGACCGCTGGCCATTTCCGCCAAGGCCTTCTTGGCTTTGAGAATGGGCAAAGGGCAGTTCAAGCCCCGGGTATCGATTTCTTTGTGTGTTTCCATGGTCATCAATCCTTGCTCGGCAGGCCCAGCCCACGACGCCGCTCTGCATTTTCTTCTTCGGTAAAAAACACTGGCTCGTGCCCTCGGGTGCGCAGCCAGTCGGCCAATGCGTAGCCTGTGCCAGCGGGCCAGCATTTGAGTTTGTCCAGATCGTACAGGCGATAGTCCACCAATTCAGGGGACAGCTTCACCTGGCCTGTTGCCACGACATGGTAGGCAATGATCACTTGGTTCATGCGCAAAAACTCGTAGGCCCCCACAAGTTTGGCGCTCTGAACATCCAGGTTGGTTTCTTCCTTGACCTCGCGGGCAATGCCTTCCTGCGGCGACTCACCGGCCTCCATAAAGCCGGTGATCAATGCAAACATTTTCTCGGGCCAGGCCGCATTGCGTGCCAGCAGCACCTGGCCATTCACCTCCACGATGGCAGCCAACACGGGCGTGGGGTTGTTCCAGTGCGTCCACCCGCAAGCAGGGCAGCGCAAGCGCGCCTTGTCGCCTCCGTCTTCCAACTGGGTGATCCACGCAAGGGCCGTGCCGCAGTGGGTGCAGTAGCGGGTTTCATACTGGGTCATGGGCGCTTCCAAAAAGATAGCTGGCTGCGCTTATCCATCAAGCGCCAGAGCCATATTTCATTCAAAATTCAAACCCCAGCGCACCAGGCCATATCAAGATGGCCTGAGCCTGCTTCAGGCAGGAAACACCCCTGTAGAGAGGTAGCGATCGCCCCGGTCACACACCACAAAGACGATGGTGGCGTCTTGCTCACGCAGCGCGATCTGCTGAGCTACCCAGCAAGCGCCAGCGGCAGAAATCCCCGCGAAAATGCCTTCCTCACGGGCCAGGCGGCGGCACATTTCCTCGGCATCGTCCTGGCTCACGTACACCAGTTCGTCCACTGCACGCGGGTCGTAAATCTTGGGCAGATATTCCTGCGGCCACTTGCGAATGCCCGGAATGCGCGAGCCTTCCTGGGGCTGGGCTCCGATGATCTGGATGCCCGGATTTTTTTCCTTGAGGTAACGCGACACCCCCGAGATGGTTCCAGTGGTGCCCATCGCACTCACAAAGTGCGTGACGCGTCCGCCCGTCTGCTCCCAAATCTCGGGGCCCGTCGTTTCGTAGTGAATACGGGGGTTGTCCTCATTGCCGAACTGGTCCAGCACCTTGCCCTCTCCGCGCTTTTGCATGGCCTCAGCCAAGTCACGGGCATGCTCCATGCCACCACTCTTGGGGGTCAGCACCAGCTCGGCACCAAAGGCCTTCATGGTCTGGGCCCGCTCAATCGACAAATCCTCCGGCATCACCAGCACCATGCGGTAGCCCTTGATGGCAGCAGCCATGGCCAGCGCAATGCCGGTGTTGCCCGATGTCGCTTCGATCAGCGTATCGCCCGGCCGAATGTCACCACGCTCCTCCGCACGGCGAATCATGGACAGCGCAGGCCGGTCCTTCACCGAGCCCGCAGGGTTGTTGCCTTCCAACTTGCCCAAAACCACATTGCCACGCGCCGCGTTTTCCTGCGCACCAATGCGCTGCAAGGCCACCAATGGCGTGTTGCCAACCGCTTGTTCGATAGTTTGGTAATTCATGGTCACTACTGTGCCATAATTTGCGTCTTCACAAATTACCCGCCCGGGTGGTGAAATTGGTAGACGCAGGGGACTCAAAATCCCCCGCCGCAAGGCGTGCCGGTTCGATTCCGGCCCCGGGCACCACAGATAAGGCCGGAAGCTTCCACGAGCTTCCGGCCTTTTTCTTTTTCCGCGGCGAAATGGGCTTTGGATGGCACGCGACTGTGGTGCGCGAGTGTCAGGGGCACCACCACCTGAGGGCTTTGGCGCTGCCTCTCCCATCACCGTGCAGATCGGCGGCGCCCAACAGCCATACCCATCTGGTCACAAAGGTCAATGGCTCCAAGGCGGGTCCACTCCGCCGCCCAACAAGCTTCAGTTCAGACATCGTGCTTTCAACCACCTCGCCATATGGCAGAGCGTTGCGAAAGCTACGCCATGCATCACTTGGGTCTGAGCGAGGGAACTTCTGCCCAGATGGCAAAGCGCACCCATGCTTTGCGAAGCGATGAACTGCTCACCCGGAGTGACGAAACCACCAACACAGTGTGATTGAACTTGCATCAAAATACTGTATATTTAAACAGTCTTTATCAAGGAATTCGACCATGGAAGTGATTGATACGCTGTACACCGTCACCCTGCAAGACTGCCCCGATGAGGTGCCAGAGCGGGCGCGCGCGCAAGCCGAGGCACGTTATGCCAAAGCCTTGGAGCAGGCGCTCGGAGGCCCGGAAGAAGTGGCTGCCGCGCTGGACACGATGTCGGGGCTGGAGGGTGCTGCCGACGAAGATATTTCGCAAGCAGACCTGGAGCTGGCAGCACGCTGGGCCAAGGCTTGCACCGCTGCGAGGCAGGCGGGATTTCGCGACCTGGGCGAAGCAGAGTGCATGTACTTTGAAGTGCGCCTGTCCTGACGCGTGACATGGACATGAAGGGTTTTGGGGAATGCGTTGCCGCCCCTGCAAGCCCCTTCCAGCGGGTCATTCACCAACGGTGGGGGATGAGCAGCAAGCAGGTGCGCATTCGGTAGCAGAGCTCAGATACAAATCGTGACAACGCGATGCCCCGATGCGAACTTGTCTGACATATGGAACTGCGGGCTTTTGATGGAATCTCACCCACTGGCCATTGAGGCCAGAGTGGGATGGACCATTGAGGCCCCCGCGTCCCCAATCAACGGTGTTCACACCCTTTGAAGGAGCAACGCCATGACATCCAGTCACCTCTCTTCGCAAGCCGCTGCTTTGCTGGCATTTGTTGCCACGGTGACTTTGGCACTGGTGGCCGCCTTGGTGGGCTCCGCGCCCGATTGGGTTGTGCAGTCGGCAGACTCTCTGCCGCTGCTCCCTGGGCAACTGGACATGCTTTTACCGGTGGAACCTGCACGCTGAGTGTCTAACACAGTGCTGTGCAGACCGCCGCTTACACGCTGAGCTGAAGCCGCAGATCCCCTGGGCTTGATGCCTTCAAGGAGCCATCAGAGCCAACCTCCTGCGGGCTTGCGCTGCGACTTCTGCGTCTCCGGCGGCTTGGGCCAGGTTGGCCTGCACGGTCAGCCATGCCATCAGGGGGCGTCGCCAGCCCTGGGCTGAAGCGGTGTCTACGGCCACGGCAGCCAGTTCGCGCCCGGCCTGCCCTGCACGGAACAAGGTGCCAGCGGCCACCAGGCGCGAGAGGGGATCTTCCACCCCCTTGAGCACTGCCGCAGCTTTGGCGGCACTCGACTGCGCCAAGGCGGTAGCCACCGGGCGCTGCGCAGGCGGCAACAAAGCCAGTTCATCAGCCGCCAAGGGGCGGCCCAGCAGGTAATTGGCGTAGGCTTTTTCAGGGCCTGCGGCATCCTGCTGCAGGGCCTCAAAGGGCGGGCAAGCTTGCGTCAGCGCCAAGCTGGCTGCCTGCGCCGCACAGCGCAACAGTTCTGCACGCGCCACCAGATCCAGCCGGCCGGTGCTGGCGAGCTCTCGGCGTGCACGTGCCCACTCCTGCTCCTCTACCCGGCTGTTGCCTGTCAGGTAGGCCTGCAAGGCCTTTTCGGTGGAGCCGTGCGCATTCATCTGCCAGTCTGGCATGGCCGGCTTGCTGGAACAAGCTGCCAGGGCAGCGCACACCAGCAGCGGGGCCCAAACGGTGCGCAGGCGGCGCGCAGACAGGCTGTAAGACTCAGGCGCCCAGCGGGCCCGTACGACATGAAAATAGCGAGTGCGCTGTGTCATGGCAGTCGGATTTCGGTGTCGCGCGCAAAAGGCCATTTGCGCTGGATTTCGTTCACCAGGCCTTCCACCTTGCGCAGGTTGCTTTCCACATCGGCGCGCAAGGCGCCCAGGTCGGTGGTGGCTTCGCGGGTGTTGGCGCCGATGGCCTGAGCCTCCACCAGCACCGCATCCACCTTCTTGAGGCTGTTGCGCGTCTCGGCCAGCAAGGCATTGAGCTGCCCGACCGAGGCCCGCAGGTCAGGCACCAGCGCGTCTTTGCCGTTCTCACCAAACACCTGGCGATCGGCCTGCTGGGCCAGGCCATCCAGGCGCGCCAGCAAGGTGTTGGTGCGCTCCAGCGTGGTGATGATTTTTCGGGCATCGGCTTCGTTGCCCATCAGCACGCCCAGGGCGCCACCGGGGCCGTTCAGCCTCTGGGTCAGGGCCTGCACGTTGGCCAGGCTGCTGCCCAGGGCTGCGTCTTGCGCGGTGAGGGCATTGAGGTTGCCCAGCAGCTCACGGGCAGACGCCATCAACTGTGGAATCTCGGCCGTGGCATCGCCACGCAGTACGGGGCGCACGGCACCGGCAGGCAACGGTGGGTCGGTCAGGATGCCGCTGTAGGCGCGGATGTTGGTGCCCCCCACCACGCCGCGCACCAGCGTGAAGACGCTGGACTCGCGCAGCCAGTGCGCATCTTTCTGGGCCACATCCACCACGATGCGGGCGTTGCCGGTTTCGGCCAGTTCAATGCGGCGCACGCGGCCGATGGGAAAGCCCGAGAACGTCATGTCCATGCCCACCACCACGCCTTCGGAATCATCGGCAGTGAGCACCAGGGTTTGCGTGGGCTCGAACGCGCCCCGCGCATACAGCAGGTACAGGCCAGACCCCACGATCAACGCCAGCGTGAACAGCAGCAGCATCGCAGCCTTCAGCTCCAGATAGGCCACGGGGCGCAGGGATTCCACATGCGCAGCATCGGCAGCGATGGGCGTGCCCGCCGGGTCGGGCGGCGCAGCAGATGGGGGCGGGGGTACGGAAGGGTTCATGGCAAACAATCTGTACGGCCCCAAAGGGCCGGGGATGGTGGGGGCGTGGTCTGGTTCAGGGGCCGCATCAGTAGTAGTTCCCCACCAGCGAGCCGATTTCGATGAGCAGCAGCACGGCAAACATGCGCGCCAGCCCACCCAGTTCCGAATCGGGCTGGGTGCGCTCGCCCGTGTCGTACAACCCGGCGGCCATGGGGATGAGCGCCACCGCCAGGCTGAACAGCACGGTTTTGATGACGAAGACCAGCGTGACCGCAGGCGCGAACACATGCCCAAACATGCGCGTGTAGCTGGGCAGGCCCGCCAGGCTGAAACCATAAACGCCGAGGTAGGCCAACACCAGGGCCACCACGCAGCTCAACGCCGCCAGGGTGATGCAGGCAAACACGCCCGCTACGGCGCGGGGCAGCAGTTCCACACGAATGGGGTCAGCCCCCGCATGGCTCAGGCGGGCCAGGTGGCCAGACTGGCGCAGCAGCGCCAGCTGCGTGCCGTTGGGTATGGTGCAGCGCATGGCCACGAACAGCGCCGCCGTCAAAGGGATCAGCTCCAGCACCAGCACGCGGATCACCATCTCCAGCGCGTAGCGCGACAAGCCATAGCTGATGGCCGTGACGACCACGATGCGCGTGAGCACCAGGCTGATCAGCGCTGCCAACACGGTAAAGCCCAACAGCACCGGGGCGGTGTCGAGGTACAGGTGGCGTGCCAGAGCGCGCCGGGTGACCTTGCCGTAACTGGACGGCGACAGCACCAGCACACACACCACGGCACCCAGGTACAAGATGCGCCACCAGGCCAGCGCCCAGCGCCGCACCACGCCCCAGGCGCGTTCGGGCAGGGAAAGGCCGGGCAAGCGCGAAATCATGGCTGGATCATAGCGGTGCACCGGGCCACACCGCGTTTCAGGCAGGGGCCGATGCCATCAAGCGTTTTTGGCTTCCAGCGCTTATCCGTCAAGCGCCCCCAGCTATCAAAAAAGAAGCAAACAAAGCACTTTGAAACATGCATGGCGCGCCGCTGGCCCTGGCTGCTGGCAAAGTTGCCATCACGCCCCGCATCACACATGGCGCTTGCCAGCCGCAGGCCCTGGCGCAATGGGTGCGCTGCTTTGCGCATCTGCCCGCTGGTGCAGGGCTTCGATGATGTGGCACTGCGCGTCAGAACCATCACAGCGGCTGCGCAGGGCCATCAGATCAGCCTCCAGCGCCTGCAACTCGGCCAAGCGCGCGCGCACATGCCGCAGGTGCTCGTCCAGGGTGTCGCAGGCGGCGTGGCAGTCTTCCTTGCGCGTCAGGTCCAGCGCCAGCAGGGTGCGCACCTCGTCCAGCGACATGTCCATGGCGCGGCACAGGCGCACAAAGCGCAGCCGGTGCACATCGGCGGCGCTGTAAAGTCGGTAACTGTTGTCACCCCGGGCGCCGGGCGACAGCAGGCCTTCCTTTTCGTAGTAACGGATGTTGGCGGGCGACACGCCCGACTGCCGGGCGGCCTCGCCAATGCGGTGCACTGCAACGTCATCAACCATGGGGCTTGACCTTCAAGTGGCTTCAAGGTTTCCAATGATGCCATTGCAACCCGAACCTCTGTTCAGAAAGACCACCATGTCTGCCCAGTGCACCGACCATTGCCACGCCCCCACCGCCAGCGCAGATCCGCGCTACCGGCGCATTCTGTGGATCGCCCTGCTCGTCAACGCCGCCATGTTTGTGGTGGAGCTGGGCGCGGGGCTGAGTTCAGGCTCCGCCTCCCTGCTGGCCGACGCCATCGACTTTCTCGGCGACGCGGCCAACTACGGCGTGTCGCTCCTGGTGCTGGCCATGGCGCTGCAGTGGCGTGCCAGGGCAGCGCTGCTCAAGGGCGCCAGCATGCTGGCCTTCGGGGTGTTTGTGATTGGCCGGGTGGCCTGGGGCGCGTGGCAGGGCATCACGCCCGAGGCCCTCACCATGGGCTGGGTCGGCCTGCTGGCCCTGGCTGCGAATGTGGGTGTGGCCCTGCTGCTGTATGCCTGGCGCGATGGCGACGCCAACATGCGCGGCGTGTGGCTGTGCACCCGCAATGATGCGTTGAGCAACGTGGCCGTGATGCTGGCCGCGCTGGGTGTGTTTGGCACGGGCCGCAACTGGCCCGACCTGGTGGTGGCCGGTGTGATGGCGGCCCTGGCCATCTCTGGCGGGTGGAGCGTGGTGCGCCAGGCCCGCCAGGAGCTGGCCCATGCTTCGAAGGAAAATCAGCCGCAGGCGCTTTAACCACAAGCGCAAGAAGCTATAAAATCAATAGCAAACAAGCATTGAACCAGCAAGCTGCCCAGGTGGCACACAGCGCCTGCTTGCTGGTTTTTTGACGCACCACAAGCCCAGGCATGGGGCTTGCATGGTTCAATCCGCCCTTCTTTCCCGCTTTCAGCCATGTCCCGCACCTCCGCCGCCCCCGCTGTTCCGCCCCCCGTGGCGGTGCCCCACACCCTCACTGAAGACGCCGTGGCGATCTTCACCGGGGTGCTGCTGATTTCGGTGGGTGTGGCATTTTTCACCAGTGCGGGCTTGCTGACCGGCGGCACGGCGGGGCTGGCGTTCTTGCTGCACTACGCCACAGGCATTGGCTTCGGCAAGATTTTCTTCGTGCTGAACCTGCCGTTTTACTGGCTGGCGCTGCGCAAGCTGGGCCGGGCCTTCACGCTCAAAACCTTCATCGCCGTGCTGCTGCTGTCGGTGCTGACAGAAGCGCAATCGCAGTTCCTGCAGTTTGCGCAGCTGCAGCCGGTGTATGCCGCCGTGGCGGGCGGGCTCATCACCGGCACGGGGTTTCTGGTGCTGTTTCGCCACCGCTGCAGCCTGGGCGGCGTGGGCATTCTGGCGCTGTACCTGCAAGACCGCTACGGCTGGCGCGCTGGCAAGGTGCAGATGGCGGTGGACTGCGGCATCGTGCTGCTGGCCCTGTGGACCGTAGAGCCCCTGCGCGTGGCTTGGTCTGTGGCAGGTGCCGTCGCCCTGAACCTGGTGCTGGCCATGAACCACCGCCCCGGGCGCTACATGGCGGTGTAAGAACCTTTGGCAGCCTTGCAAGGCCAGGCACTGAATTCCCCAGCGCGGGAACCTTTGTTTACTTGGCCGTATCATTCACGGCATGCGTCGCGGTTTGTTTTTCGTCCTCATGGTGGTGCTGGTCCTTCGGGGCCTCACGGGCACCGCCATGGCTGCGGGGGTGCTACGGCCCCTGGCGCTGACGCAAGCTACCGCAGCGCACCAGCACGAAGCTGCTCAGCACACGACCCACGGCGACGCCAGCCATCACAGCACCGCGGCAGACCCGGGCAACCACTGCGCGGACGCATCTGCCGAATGCCACCCGCACGAGCACGCCACCTGCTCGGCCTGTGAGATTTGCCATTCAGCCATGCTCGCCGCGCCTGGCGTTTCCACCACAGCCGCCCGGCTGCCCAGCGCGCACCTGCGCCATACCCCAGCGCCCTTGCACAACGCCCCTGCGGCGTTGCTGATCAAACCGCCCATCGCCTGATCTCCGACGCCCGAAGTGCGTCTGCCGTGGCCCTGCTGTCCGCCAGCCGGGCTTACTGCGCAACGCCATTGCCTTTGTTCGTTGTCTGGAGACCGCCATGCGCGCCCCTGATTTATCACCCCTTTTTGCGCCAGCCCTGCCGCGCATTTCGCCCCCACTGCGCCGATGGGCCACCTGCCTTGCACTGCTTGCACCACCCTTGGGCATGGCCCAGACGGCGCTGAACGCTGCCGACCCGCAGGCGCCCACTGCGCCGCTGACCTACATCGCGCTACCCACGCCTGCCCCAGAAACACCCGCGCCCAGCTGGCGCCAGGCCCACGATGCGGTGGCCGAATTCCCGCGCGGGCACGCCGATATCCTGGCCTGGGAAGCCCGCGCCACGGCTCCACCCGGAGCGCACGCCCAGCACCAGCAGCCTCCTGCCCCTGCTGCGGCAGCCGGCAAGGCCGCCCATGCGCCCAAGCCGATGCACCACGGGCACCAGGCCCACCACCCGCACGGAGGCAAGCCATGACCGCACTGCACCGCTTGTCCCTGCTTGGCACCGCCCTGGTGCTCGCCGGCTGCGCCAGCGTGTCGCCCGATGGCCTGCGCGGCGATGTGGCGCAGCTCACCGCGGGCCGCACGGCTGGTGTGCAAGCTGCCTTGCCCGCAACGGACGCTGCGGCCAAGGCGCAGGCGCACGATTCCATCCAGCGCTGGCTGGCCGAGCCCCTCACGCAAGACGCCGCCGTGCGCATTGCGCTGCTCAACAACCCCGGCCTGCAGGCCCGGCTGGCGGCGCTGGGCGTGGCCGATGCCGAGCGTGTGCAAGCCATCACGCTGCCCAACCCGCATTTCAGCCTGGGGCGCTTTACCAACAGCCACGAGCGCGAGATCGAGCGCACGCTGGCGTTCAGCCTGCTCGACCTCATCACCCTGCCCTGGCGCACCGAACGCCAGGCCGAGCGCCTGCAGATTGCCACTCTGCAAGCCGCGCAAGACGTGGTGACGCTGGCCGCCGACACGCGCCGCGCCTGGCTGCGTGCCGTGGCCGCCGAGCAGGTGGCGGCCACGCACGAGCGCATGGTGGAAGCCGCCGAGGCGGGCACCGAGCTGGCCCGCCGCATGGCCAGCGTGGGCAACTGGAGCCGCCTGCAGCTCGCCCGCGAGCAAGCCGTGCTGCACGAAGCGCACAGCCAGCGTGCCCGCGCCCGGCTGGCCGCTGCCACCGCCCGCGAAGACCTGAACCGCCGCCTTGGCGTGTGGGGCAAGCAGGCGGAATACCAACTTGCCGCACAGTTGCCCCCGCTGCCCGCCGCTGCGCTTCCGGTCGACGGCATCGAAACCACCGCCTTGCGCGAACGCCTGGACGTGCAAGCCGCCCGCCGCCAGCTTGACACCCAGGCCGTGCGGGTGGGCTGGAGCCGAGCTGGCGCCGTGTTTGGCGACATCGGACTGGCCTACAGCCGCAACACCGCCACCGAACGGGACGGCGGGCACCGCGACACCACCCGAGGCTGGGAACTGGAGCTGCCCCTGCCCCTGTTCGATTGGGGTGGTGCCGCCCGCACCCGTGCACAGGCCGAGGCAGAACAAGCCGCCGCGCAGTTGCAAGACACAGCCGTGCGCGCCCGCAGTGAAGTGCGCAGTGCCTGGCTCACCTACCGGACTGCACTCGACCTGGCGCGCCAGCAGCAAAGCCAGGTAGTGCCGCTGCGCCAGTTCATCAGCGACGAGACCACGCTGCGCTACAACGGCATGCTGGCCAGTGTGTGGGACATGCTGGCCGAAGCCCGCAACAGCACCCAGGCCGTGGCCCAAGCCATCGAAGCGCAGCGCGACTTCTGGCTGGCCGAGACCGACCTGCAACTTGCGCTAACGGGAACCTCTCCAGGCGCACTGCAGGGCCTCACCTCCGGCGCCGCAGCCTCCACCACCCCACAAGGCCACTGACATGAACCGCCGCAACTTCTTTTCTGGCGCCGCCACGGCCGTGGCCGCTGCCTCCGTCAGCCGCGTGGCCCTGGCCGCGCTGCCCGAACCTGTCATCCAGACCAGCGCCGACACCGCGCCGCCGCTGCAGCCCAGCACGGGCCGCCCTTACAACCCAGTGGTCACGCTCAACGGCTGGACGGCCCCCTGGCGCATGAACGCCGGGGTGAAGGAATTCCACCTGGTGGCCGAGCCCGTAGTGCGCGAGGTGGCGCCGGGCTTTTTGGTCAACATGTGGGGCTACAACGGCCAAAGCCCTGGCCCCACCATCGAGGTGGTGGAAGGCGACCGCGTGCGCATCTTCGTCACCAACCGCCTGCCGGAGCACACCACCATCCACTGGCACGGCCAGCGCCTGCCCAACGGCATGGACGGTGTGGGCGGCTTGAACCAGCCGGCGATTCCTTCGGGCAAAACCTTTGTGTACGAATTCGAGGCACGCCGCCCCGGCACGTTCATGTACCACCCGCATGCCGACGAAATGGTGCAGATGGCCATGGGCATGATGGGCCTGTGGATCACCCACCCCAAGGCCAGCCACCCGCACATCGCCAAGGTGCAGCGCGACTACGCCTTCCTGCTCAATGCCTTCGATGTGGAGCCCGGCAGCAAGACCCCCAAGGTCAACACCATGCTGGACCACAACATCTGGTGCTGGAACAGCCGCGTCTTCCCCGCCATCAGCCCGCTGGTGGCGCGGCAGGGCGACCGGGTGCGCATCCGCGTGGGCAACCTCACCATGACGAACCACCCCATCCACATCCACGGACACGAATTCGAGGTGACCGGCACCGACGGCGGCCCCGTGCCCAAAAGCGCCCGCTGGCCCGAGGTGACCACCGATGTCGCCGTGGGCCAGATGCGGCAGATCGATTTCATTGCCGACGAGCTGGGCGACTGGGCCCTGCACTGCCACAAGAGCCACCACACCATGGGCGCCATGGGGCACGACGTGCCGACCATGATCGGCGTGGACCACCGGGGCCTGGTGGGCAAGATCCAGAAGATCGTGCCCGACTACATGGTGATGGGCGAGCGCGGCATGGCCGACATGGGTGCCATGGAAATGCCGCTGCCCGACAACACCTTCCCCATGATGACCGGCACCGGACAGTTCGGCCCGGTGGAGATGGGCGGCATGTTCACCACGTTCAAGGTACGGGCCAACCAGCCGGCGGGCGACTACCGCGACCCCGGCGACTACGCGCAGCCCCCTGGCACCCAGGCCTACGAATGGCAAGGCGCCCCCGCCCACACCCCACGCCCCGCGCGTGCCGACATGCCCGGCACGGTGCCCGGTGCAGCCACCGCCCGCAAGCCCGCTGCCAGCAGCCACCAACATTGAACCCGGAACACGCCATGAAAACTATCAAATTAATAGCTGCTTGCGCTTTATTGATGAGCGCTACAGCCACTTTTGGCCATGAAAACATGCCCCATGCCGCCAAACCGGCGGACGTGGTGAAAGAGCAAAAAGCGTGGGGTATTGCCGGCGACGCCAAGGCCGTGACCCGCACCATCACCCTGCGCATGGGCGACGACATGCGCTTTACCCCAAGCCATATCGAAGTGCGCGAGGGTGAAACCGTGCGCCTGCGGGCCCAGAACAAGGGCAAGGTGATGCACGAAATCGTCATCGGCACCAAGGCCGAGCTGGACCAGCACGCCGAGATGATGGTGAAACACCCCGGCATGGAACACGATGAGCCGTACATGGCCCACGTCAAACCCGGCCAGCGCGGCGACATCGTGTGGCACTTCAACCGCCCAGGCACTTTTGACTTTGCCTGCCTGATCGCGGGCCACTACCAGGCGGGCATGACCGGCACCATCACCGTGCTGCCCCGCGCCCGTTGAATAATCCCCCGGAGATCCTCATGCAACCCATCAGTACCCCCTCCCGCACTGCTCCCACCCTCAGCCGCCGCCAGTGGCTGACCACCACGCTGACGCTGCTCGGCGCTGGTACGGTGGCGGCCCTGGCCCCGTCCCTGGCACGGGCTGCCGGGCCTGCCCCTACGCCGGTCGAGGTGTGGAAAGACCCCAACTGCGGCTGCTGCAAGGATTGGGTGGACCACATGCAGGCCAATGGCTTCAAGGTGACCGTGCACGAAACCGGCAACAACGCCGTGCGCGCCCGCCTGGGGCTGCCGCAAAAGCTGGGCTCGTGCCACACCGCCCTTGTGGGCGGCTACGTGGTGGAGGGCCATGTGCCCGCCAGTGATGTGCGCGCCCTGCTGCAGCAAAAGCCCAAGGCTCTGGGCCTCGCCGTGCCCGGCATGCCCGTAGGCTCGCCCGGCATGGACGGCGCCGTGTATGGCGACCGCCGCGACCCCTACGACGTGCTGCTGGTGGCGCACGACGGCAGCACCCGTGTTTTCAAGAGCTACAACAAAAAGGCTTCCACATGACCTCTTCGCCCAAATCCCTCCCGCAGTGGTTTGCGCTGTTTGCCGCAGCCCTGCTCACCAGCGCCCCCGCATGGGCACAGGCTCCCGCCGCCGACAGCCACACAGCGCATCACACAGCTGCCGCCAACGAACAGCAGGCCGACTTGAGCGAAGGCGAGGTCACCCGCGTGGACGCAGCCGCGCTCAAAGTCACACTGCGCCACGGCGAGCTCAAGAACCTCAACATGCCGCCCATGACCATGGTGTTCCGCGTGCAGGACGCCGCCCAGCTCGCGCCGCTCAAGGCGGGTGACAAAGTGCGTTTTCGGGCAGAGCAGGTCAAGGGCGCCTACTACGCCACACGCATCGAAAAGGCCCAGTGAATGGCTGCGGCGGTAAGGTGCAGGTAGAAGCGGGCCACCATAATCGGGCCCCATGAACGCCCCCTTCCCCGCTGGCAACACCGGCAGCATCACCCGCGTGGCTGGCATTGAAGTCGGCCACTTCACCGACACCCGCCGGCCCACCGGCTGCACCGTGGTCATGGCGCGCGAGGGTGCTGTGGCCGGGGTGGACGTGCGCGGCGCCGCTCCCGGCACGCGCGAAACCGACCTGCTGCACCCCTCCAACCTGGTGGACAAGGTGCACGCCATCATGCTCGCTGGCGGCAGCGCCTGGGGGCTGGAAGCCGCCACGGGTGCGGTGCGCTGGCTGGAAGAGCGCGGCGTGGGCCTGGACGTGGCCGTGGGCCGCCTGCCCATCGTGCCCGCGGCGGTGCTGTTTGACCTGCTGGTGGGCGACATGCGCATTCGCCCCGATGCCGCAGCGGGCTATGCCGCGTGCGCCGCAGCGTCTGGCGCCGACCCGGCCGAAGGCAATGTGGGCGCGGGTACGGGTGCGGTGGTGGGCAAGGTCTTTGGCATCCAGCACGCCATGAAGGGCGGCGTGGGCACGGCGTCCGTCACCGTGGATGGTGTGACGGTGGGCGCGCTCATCGCCTGCAACGCCCTGGGCGATGTGATCGACCCCGACACCGCCCAGGTGATGGCGGGCGCACGCACGGATGATGGCCGGGCACTGCGCGACACGCGCCGCGCCGTGCTGCGCGGCCAGCCGCCCCAGCCCTTGCTGGCGGGCACCAACACCACCATCGGCGTCGTGGCCACCGATGCCATCCTGACCAAAGTACAGGCGCACCGCCTGGCCATTGCCGCGCACGACGGTCTGGCACGCAGCATCAACCCGGTGCACACCATGTCGGACGGCGACACCCTGTTCAGCCTGGGCACGGGCCGTGCGGGCAAAAGCCTGGGCATGATGGTGCTGGCCACCATGGCGGCGGAGGCCACCGCACGCGCCACCGTCCGGGCCGTGCAGGCGGCACGTTCTGTCACCACTGCAGAAGGCTTGTACCTGCCAGCCATGGCAGACTTGCGCGGCTGATTCTGCGGCGGGCACCAGCCGGTGCACCGCCTGCTTTCTTTTTTCCATGGGTGCCCCCCGTTATGTCCCCCCGCATGTCCAAGGCGCTGCGCTCTGCGTTGCTGTCGTTTCGTGATCTGGTTCTGTCTGCTGGGCCCCTGGCCTTCCTGGCGGTGGGCCTGTTGGTGCTGGCCTATTGGTGGCTGAACCCCACCCCGCCCAAATCGGTCACGCTGGCCACAGGCCCCGCGCAAAGCGCCTACGAAGAATTTGGCAAGCGCTACCAGAGGGCGCTGGCCGCCGAGGGCATTGAAGTGCGGTTGTTGCCCAGCGATGGCTCGTCGGCCAACCTGCAACTGCTGCGAGACGGCCAGGCAGACTTGGCGTTTGTGCAAGGCGGCACTGCCGAGCTGCTGCCGGACGACCCGGAAAACCTGGTGTCACTGGGCAGCCTGTTTGTGGAGCCGGTGTGGGTGTTCTACCGCACCGAAGCCGCCCAGCGCATGTACGAGCGCCCCCGGCTGGACGGGCTGCGGCAATTGCGCGGCATGCGGGTGAACGTGGGCTCGGAAGGCAGTGGCGTGCCCTGGCTCATGAACCAGTTGCTGGAAGCCAACCGGCTGGAGGCCGGTGCGGTGACCATGACCCGGCTGGAAGAAACGCCTGCCACTGTCGCCTTCCTGGCGGGCAAGCTGGATGCACTGGTGTTTGCCTCGGCCCCCGAATCGCTGATGGTGCAGATGCTGCTGCAAACCCCCGGCGTGCAGTTGCTCGACATTGCCCAGCACGAGGCCTACGCGCGGCGGTTCCCCTTCCTCTCCCCGGTCACCCTGCCCCGGGGTGTGGTGGACCTGGCCAGCAACGTGCCGGCACGCGACGTGCGCATGGTGGCGTCCACCACCTCGCTGCTGGCGCGGGAATCCACCCACCCGGCCTTGCTCACGCTGTTTGCACAGCGCGCGCAACAGGTGCACAGCACGGCAGGCTGGTTCAACCGCGCACGGGAATTTCCCAACATGCGCCACAGCGAACTGCCGATTGCCAAAGAGGGCGAGCGGGCGATCAACGAGCCGGTGCCCATGCTGCAGCGCTACCTGCCCTTCTGGCTGGCCAATCTGATCGAGCGGATGTGGCTGGTACTGGGGATTTTGCTGGCGGCCCTGCTGCCCCTGTCCCGCGTCGTACCACCGCTATACCAGTTCCGGGTGCGCTCGCGCGTCTTCCGCTGGTACGGCCGCCTGCGCGAGATCGAAGACACAGTGGAGTCCGAACCCGACAAGGCCCCGCAAATGCTGCAGGCGCTCGATGCGCTGGAAGCCCAGGTTGAAAAGGTGACCGTGCCGCTGTCGTACGCCGACGAGTTGTACGCCTTGCGCAACCACATTCACCTGATCCGCAAGAAGCTCATGCGGCCCTGAGGGCTTGGCCTGACTCCCGCCCCCCTGCGGCTGGCGTGCCTTGCGGCCGAGTTGAATCAGCGGCCCTTGGAAACCTTGGGGGGAGTGCGGGACAGGTCAGCCGGCGCCGAATTGGCACTGCGAGACGAGGGCTTGTAGCGAATCACGCGCAGCGTGCCTTCGCTGGCGAGTTTGTCCCGCATGCGGCGCGTCATCGACTGCGTGCTGCCATCGGGCGAGGTAAACAGGAACAGCGTTCCGTTGGGACTGGTCCAGGTGAGCTGCGTGCGTACCGGGCGCTGGTTGGAGATCAATTCCACCCACGCACCCACCACAAAATTGGCAAAGGGGTCTTCAGCCAGGGCTGCGGCCTGGCTGGCGGTGGGCTCCAGCAGCGCCTGGCTGCTGTCCTCTTCCGGCGGAAGTTCCGAGCCCATGCTGTCGCCAGGCTCGGCTACGGCATCGCCCTGTGGCAATGGAATCGAGATGCCAGGCGCTGGGGGAGCTTCAAAGGCCGCCTGGTGCAATGCCACCAGCCTGGCAATGAAAGCGCTGGCCTTGTCCGCCGGGTAATCAATGGAGCGCAGACCTTGGCGCAACTTCGCCAGCATGTCCGGGATGGCGTGGGTCAGGCGCTCCGGCTCCAGCCGGGTCAGTTCGGGCTGGGCACTCCAAAGAAGCAAGGGCACCAGCGCCAGGTATCCCGAGGGGTCATCTTGCGGCCCTTCGGCGCTCACCTGCGCCAGAGCCACCACGTCTGCCCAAGGGCCCGCAGCAAAATCCAGAATATCGGCAGGCACATTGCCTATGTCGTGCAGCTTGCGAATATCAGCCGCCACACGTTCAGCCAGCATGGCCCGTTGCTCAGCCCGCTGACGTGCCTGCTGCTCTGCCACTTCCTGGGCTTTCTTGCGCTGCTCCTGGGTGTCCCACGCGGAGTACAGTGCCCGCAGAACGGTCTCGAAAGGCGTGGCGTCTTTGATCTGGCTGGCCGCCAAATGGGCCACGCCTTCATTCACCAAGCGCACAAACTGGGCAAAGCCCGGCGCATCTTCGGTAGTGAACGCCAGACTGCGCTGCGTGATCTCATCCAGCAGGCGCCGCGCCGGATGGCCTGCATCCGTGAAGAAACGCGGGTCAAAGCGCACCAATTGTTTGAGCGGCTCCTCCAGCTTCTTTACCGCGAGCTGCATGGGAGGCAGCAGCCGCGCGTCTTGCGCCAACGTCGCCATCATGTTGGCCACCACGTCGGCCGCCACCGCCGGGGATTCCGTGGGCGCCACAAAAGGAACCGTGTAGATGGGTTGTGCCAACTGCACTGGCGCACGCCAGGCGGACAACGGGGCAGCCGCTTGGGCGCCGCCCGCCAGACGGTTCACGAGCCGTTCCAGCTGGGCCATGTCTTCCATGGCGTCAACGGCCACGGCAGGAATTGCTGCGTAAGCAGATCCCAATGGGCCGGGTACGCTAGGCACGGCAGCGGGGGCATTCTCCCAGCGGCTGGCAGGTTGCGTGATCATCTGGGGAGCAACAGCCCCGTAACCGGGCGGATTGAACGGGTCTGCCCCCGCCAGCATCTGGCGCAGAATGCCCACGGTCAGAATGGCTTCCTCCGCCTCTGCCGCCAGGGGGGACTGCTGGGAATCGCCCTGCCACCCAGTAGGCGCACCCATGCCGCGGCTGTTGTACCCGGCAGCCCCACCGTATCCGCTGGTGTGCCCGTAGCCCGTGGCATAGCCACCGCCGTAACCCGTGGCCATAGGCTGAGGCGCGCCGTAGCCTGATCGGCCCGCCGCACCGCCGGGAGTGCCCAGCACCGCGTATCCCACAGGCTGCACGCCCTGCTCACGCAGCATTTTGGCCATGCGCTGGTACTCACCCTCCAGCAACTTGCCCAATAGGCCTCGCATGTGCTGCATCCAAAGCTGGCGCACTTCAGACGTGGCGCCCGTTTCAGACACAACCCGCTGCAATGCACGGATGTAATTTTCGGGACGCAAGGGGTTGCGCTCGGGCTGCACGCTGCGCAAGCCCTGCGCAGAGCTGACCAGCGTATTGAGTTCTGACAGTACACCTTCGGTCGCATGGGCCGCCAGCTGCTGCGCGCGTGCCAGTTCCACCTGGTCTTGCACTTCGCTGTCGTCCATCAGCGATAGCTCGCCGAAGTCCATGCCAGAGGCATCTGCCGGGCGAACCTTGGCGTTGGCAGGTCCCTCCGCAAAGATCTCCAGCAGCGCCATGGGGTAGCCCTTGAGCAATGCGGCCTCATGCAGCTTGAGCGCATTCAGCGCATCACTCAGATTGTTGCGCTGCTGGATATTGCGAACCGACGACTCTTCCTGAGTCAACGCATTGCGCGTGACCTCCACCAGTTTGCCCATGAGCGGCTCGCCTTCGCGCACCGCACTGACAACGCAGGCGCGGAAGACGGTTCTCAGATCGAGCGCTGCCTGGGACATGGTAAGTGAGAGAAAGAGAAGTTTTCGGCTGCAATCCTACTTGACCTGCGGACGTTGGAGCGCTTACTTGAGCGCCTTGTAACGCATGCGCTTGGGCTTCGCACCTTCTTCGCCCAGGCGCTTTTTCTTGTCGGCTTCGTACTCTTGGTAATTGCCGTCAAAAAACGTCCATTGGCTGTCACCTTCGGCGGCCAGGATGTGCGTGGCAATACGGTCCAGGAACCAGCGATCGTGGCTGATGACCAACACCGTACCCGCGTATTCCAGCAGGGCATCTTCCAGGGCGCGCAGGGTTTCCACGTCCAAGTCGTTCGATGGCTCGTCCAGCAGCAGCACATTGCCGCCCTGGATCAGCGTTTTGGCCAAATGCAGGCGCCCGCGCTCGCCACCGGAGAGCATGCCCACCTTCTTTTGCTGATCTCCACCGTTGAAGTTGAAGCGGCCCGCGTAAGCACGGCTGGCCATCTGGAACTTGCCGATGTTGATGATGTCCAGACCGCCGGAGATGTCTTCCCAGACGGTTTTATCGTCCGACAATGAATCACGCGACTGGTCTACGTAGGCCATTTTCACGGTGGAGCCAATGATGACTTCGCCCGCGTCAGGCTGCTCACGACCTGCAATCAGCTTGAACAGCGTGGATTTACCGGCACCGTTGGGGCCGATGATGCCGACGATGGCGCCTGCGGGGATGTTCATGCTCAGGTTGTCGATCAGGACGCGATCACCAAACGACTTGGTGACGTTCTTGAACTCGATGACCTGGGTGCCCAAGCGGTCGGCCACAGGGATGAAGATTTCCTGCGTTTCGTTGCGCTTTTGGTATTCGAAATCGCTCAATTCCTCGAAGCGGGCAATACGTGCCTTGCTCTTGGCCTGGCGGCCCTTGGCGTTCTGGCGCACCCATTCCAGTTCCTTCTTCAGGGCCTTGGCACGGGCTTCTTCACCCTTTTGTTCAGACTCCAAACGGGCCTGCTTCTGGTCCAGCCAGGTGCTGTAGTTGCCCTTGTACGGAATGCCGTGACCACGGTCCAGCTCCAGAATCCACTCGGCGGCGTTGTCCAGGAAGTAGCGATCGTGGGTGATGGCCACCACAGTGCCGGGGAAGCGGTGCAGGAACTGTTCCAGCCAGTCCACCGACTCAGCGTCCAAGTGGTTGGTGGGTTCGTCCAGCAGCAGCATGTCAGGCTTGGACAGCAACAGGCGGCACAGCGCAATGCGGCGCTTTTCACCGCCGGAGAGCACACCCACCTTGGCGTCCCATGGAGGCAGGCGCAGGGCGTCAGCTGCAATTTCCAGTTGGTGCTCGGAATCTGTGCCAGCGGTGGCAATGATGGCCTCCAGACGGGCCTGCTCTGCAGCCAGGGCGTCAAAGTCAGCATCGGGCTCGGCATAGGCGGCGTATACCTCTTCAAGCTTGGCCTTGGCAGCAAAGACCTCACCCATGGCCTCTTCCACGCTTTCACGCACGGTGTGCTCGGGGTTGAGTTGAGGTTCCTGGGGCAGATAGCCAATCTTGATGCCAGGCATCGGGATGGCTTCACCCTCGATCTCCTTGTCCACGCCAGCCATGATCTTGAGCAGCGTTGACTTGCCCGAGCCGTTCAGGCCCAGCACACCAATCTTGGCGCCTGGGAAAAAGCTCAGGGAAATGTCTTTCAAGATCTGGCGCTTGGGGGGCACCGTCTTGCTGACGCGATTCATCGAATAAACGTATTGGGCCATTGCTTGTCTAACCTGCGAAAGTGGGCAGAAATTCTGCGTTCAAACCGAGATTATCGGCCCATGCGACAATAGACGCCGTAATGGGCTCCAGTTGCTCATCACATCAGCAGTTTGCTGGGGACGATGGAATCTCTCTTTCCGGGCTCCCACCTTTGAACCTCATCTGCCTGAGACTGGCTCGGCGACCCTCCCGCGGTTGCGACGACAGGCCGATACCCCGCGCCCCGGACGGGTGCAATCAACGACATGAAATTTGAAGAACTGAATCTGGCCCCTGCCATCCTGAAGGCTGTGCTCGAACAAGGCTATGAGACACCGACCCCCATTCAGGCGCAGGCGATCCCCGCCGTGCTTGAAGGGCATGACCTTCTGGCCGGGGCACAGACCGGCACAGGCAAGACGGCTGCGTTCACCCTGCCCATGCTGCATCGCCTGAGCCAGGGCACAGCTCCCAAGAGCAAATTTGGCGGCAAGGGCATTCGTGCGCTGGTGCTCACACCTACCCGTGAACTGGCCGCTCAGGTCGAGGAGTCGGTGCGCGATTACGGAAAATACCTGGGTATCAACTCGACCGTGGTGTTTGGCGGTGTGGGCATGAACCCACAGATCGACCGCATCAAGCGTGGCGTGGATGTATTGGTTGCCACACCCGGGCGTTTGCTCGACCTGCAGCAGCAAGGTTTCCTGGATCTTTCCACGGTCGAAATTCTGGTGCTGGACGAAGCCGACCGCATGCTCGACATGGGGTTCATCCATGACGTCAAGAAGGTGCTGGCTTTGGTGCCCAAAGACAAGCAGAGTCTGCTTTTCTCTGCCACGTTCAGCGATGAAATCCGCGAGCTGGCCAACACGCTGCTCAAGAACCCCCAAAGCATCCAGGTCACGCCCAGCAACACCACGGTGCAACGCATCACCCAGGTGATTCACCCCGTGGGCCGTGGCAAGAAAAAGCAAGTGCTGTTGCACATCATCCAGCAGCACAACTGGAGCCAGGTGCTGGTGTTCACCCGCACCAAATTCGGCGCCAACAATGTGGCTGAGTTCCTCACCAAGAATGGCGTGAGCGCCATGGCACTGCACGGCAACAAGAGCCAGAGCGCCCGCACCCAGGCACTGGCAGGTTTCAAGAGCGGCGAGATCCGCGCCCTGGTAGCCACAGACATTGCTGCCCGCGGCATCGACATCGACGACCTGCCACATGTCGTCAACTACGAGATTCCCAACGTGTCCGAGGACTATGTTCACCGCATCGGCCGCACGGGCCGGGCAGGTGCCACTGGCGAAGCCGTCAGCCTCGTCTGCATGGACGAGGAAGGTTTCATGATGGACATCGAGCGCTTTACCAAGCAGCAAATTCCCGTCCAGGTCATTGAAGGCTTTGGCCCTGAGCCAGGCGAAAAGGCCGAGCCCATCGCCATGGGCCGCCAGACCATCTGGGGCGGTGCAGGCAAGCCACCGAGCCGCGAAGTGATGCAGGCCGCCGCCAAGGCCGCTCGCTCCGAAATGATGGATCGCATTCGTACCAACAAGGCAGCCCAGGGCCAAGGCGAACGCAGCCCTCGCCAAGGCAATGGCGGCGGTGGACGGTCTGGAAATGGCAGCGGCCCACGCAGCCAAGGCCCGAACGCAGTTGGAGGCCGTACTGGCCAGGGTGGTGGTGCAGGTCGCGGCAACGCTCAACCGGCATCTGCACGCAGCCGTGGCCCACGCCCCGACAATTCCTCTCGCTACGACGATGCGCAGCCTCCACGGGCCAATGCCCATCTGGGAACCCACCTAGGGCACAGCAACCCCGTCCATCGCAATGGAGGCCACGGCGCGGGTGGACAACCCGACCCCATGCGTACCAGCGTAGACAGCATGGCCGAACGCGGTCGCCGCGGCGGTGGTGGTGGATACCGTAGCGGCGGAGGCGGCTACGGTGGTGGCGGTGGTGGTGGCGGTGGCCGAGGCAACGGACCACGTGGCTCTGGCGGCCCTCGCGGTTCATTCAATCGCTAACCACTCCTCCCGATCAAAGCGCCCAGCTCCCATTTTTGTGTGGGAGTTGGGCGCAGTTACATTGGAAGAGGCTTTCACACCAGTGCACTCAGAACCGGCCTTCGCTCCACAGTCATCAAATGGAGCCATCCAAACCATGAAGCTCATAACTGAATGGAGGACCACAAGATAGTGAAGAAGCGCAGCGAGGGCGCGCCCAGCGCCAACAGGTAACATCCACAAAACCATGACGACACCAGCGCCCACAACGGCCCTTGAACCATGACCTTGCGTGATCCCTCCCCCGCCCTCAGCCAACAACCCGTCACCAAGGCTCCCTATCGCCTCAGCGCTCGGCGGCTCAATGTCATGGCCGCGCTGCTCGGGGCGGCGACCCTCCTCGGCGCATGCAGCAGTACCCCGCTACCGCCCTGGCCTGCAAACCCTTCGTCGGCTCCGCAAGTCCAGGCCCCCGCACCGCTTCCACGAACAGCAGCGAAGCCCGTCCCACAGCCCTTGGGCGCACCTGCCCGCGTCGCAGAGCCAGTCGCAACGCCCGTTGCACCCACGCCAGTCATCGTCAGCCGCAACGAAGATTCGCTGACGCCGCCGTACAACGCGGCAGTGGCGGCTCGTTTTCCTGAACCGACCATCCAATACAGCACCCCTGGCCTGGGCAAAGACCGCCGCGCTTTCACAACCAATGCCGAACTGGCCCAATGGCTGAAAGACTTGGCTGGCATGCGCCCAGCCAATGAGGCCCGCCCTCACCTGATCAATCTAGGTACCTCCCAACGCGGCACACCCATCCTTGGATTGCTGCTGACGCGAGCCAAAAGTCCCACCCCAGCGGTCCTGGAATCCGCCGGTCGTCCTACGGTGGTACTGGTGGGGCAGCAACACGGTGATGAACCCGCAAGTGCCGAAGCGCTGCTAGTTCTGGCCAGAGAGTTGGCACCAGGCGGTCTGATGGAAACACTGCTGGACAAAATCAATGTGATTGTTGTGCCACGAGCCAACCCTGACGGAAGTGAAGCGGGCACGCGCGTCACCGCCAATGGGATCGACATGAACAGAGACCATCTGCTCTTGCACACACCAGAAGCCAGAGCCATTGCGCGTCTGGTACGCGACTATCGCCCCATACTGGTCATCGACTCGCATGAATACACAGTGGTCGGCCGATTCCTTGAAAAATTCAACGGCATCCAGAAGTACGACGCACTCCTGCAGCACACCACCACAGCCAACTATCCAGAATTCCTGACCAAGGCTTCGCTGGAGTGGTTTCATGGCCCCATGGTTGCTGCATTGAAGGACCAGGGCCTGAGCAGTGAGTGGTACTACACAACCTCCACCAACCGGGACGATAAATCCATCTCCATGGGTGGTACCCAGCCAGATACCGGGCGCAATGTGCATGGTCTGAAAAATACCGTCAGCCTGCTGGTAGAAACGCGGGGAGTAGGCATCGGTCGCCTGCATGCCCAAAGACGTGTGCACGCCCAAGTCGTGGCCATGACCAGTGCTCTGCGCAGTGCTTCAGAAAAAGTGGGCCCCTTGGAGCAGGTTCGCTCCTTTGTTGTCAAAGACACATCTGCCCAAGCCTGCCGCGACCAAATCATCGTGAATGCGGCGGCAACACCCACTCAACGAGATCTCACCTTTCTGGATCCCACGTCGGGCGAAGACCGAACTACACGCATCGATTGGAACTCATCGCTGACGCTGCGAACCCTTCAAGCCAGAGCCCGGCCTTGTGGATACTGGCTCGACGCCAGTGCGACTTCAGCAGTAGAACGCTTCAAGCTTCTGGGCGTTCAGGTCATGCGCGTGGCAGAGGCAGGCTCACTTTTAGTTGAAAAATACGAAGAAACTGCCCGTGAAGTGAGCGAACGGCGCGATGTGCGTGGAGGTATCGCTGGAAACGGTGAAATCATCCGAGTCAAAGTCAACCCGGTGCGCGCAGCGATGGATGTTCCTGCGCAGAGCTATTACATTCCTCTGAATCAGCCCCTTGCAAACCTCGCTGTCGCGGCACTGGAGCCCGACACGCAAAACAGCTATTTCGCCAACCGCCTGGTGGACGACTTGAACCACACTGCCCGCGTGATGGCGACGCCAGCATTGGTGTTTGAGGAGATCGACTGACCGAAAGACTACCAGGCGCAGGTTCCACAGCCTGGTGATCGATTGACGGATTGTTTAGGGCCGCGCTTACCGCTGCGCTTGCTTCGGTGGTGCCTGTAGCGGGTTATCATCGCAGCTCACGGCGGTAGAGCAAGCTTGCTCCGTCTTGGAGGGCTTGGATTATTCCCAAGTCCACCGCCACATCCTAAACTGCCCGTAGCTCAACCGGATAGAGCAATTGCCTTCTAAGCAATAGGTCGGGGGTTCGAGTCCCTCCGGGCAGGCCAAATCAGTGCTTCAAGGCATCCCACAACATCGCAAAGCCCGCATGCTTCATAGGCATGGCGGGTTTTTTATTGCCTCATGGGATTTCACTACGTACCATGACATACCAACAAAAAGTTGGTATTTCTGTTGGCACCTGGACATACCAGCAGAACACATACCAACAACAGGGGCACGCATGGCACTTACCGACACCTTTGTAAAAAACGTCAAGCCGTCAGGCTCTGCAACAGGCGAGAAATACTCCGATGGGCATGGCTTGTACCTCCACGTCAAACCTGCCGGCCGGTACTGGCGCATGGCCTATCGCTTCACCGGCAAACAAAAAACGCTGGCGCTGGGCACATATCCCGAAATCCCCCTGGCAAAGGCACGGAAGCGGCGCGATGAAGCCCGGGCACTGCTTGCCGAAGGCATAGACCCGAGCGCAGCCAAGAAGGCCGAGAAACTGGCGACACGCGTTGCAACAGTCAACACTTTTGAAGCCGTGGCCCGAGAGTTCCACGCTACCAAGGCCAGCGGCTGGAGCCCCCGCTATGCGGTGCGGTGGATCGAGCGCATGGAGAAAGACCTGTTCCCGTACATCGGCAAGCTGACGCTCCCCGCAATCACCGCCCCCGTGCTGCTGGACGCACTGCGCAAGGTAGAGAAGCGCGGCGCCAACGAAACCGCCCACACCCTCCGCCAGACCGCCGGGCAGGTGTTCCGCTACGGTGTGCAGACCGGGCGCTGCGAGCGCAGCCCCGTAACCGACCTGCACGGCGCATTGAAACCTATCGTGGTCAAGCACATGGCTGCCGTGCTGGAGCCAGCCAAGGCGGGCGAGCTGCTGCGCGCCATTGACGGCTACACCGGCCAACCCATGACCAAGGCGGCACTGGCGCTATCTGCCCTGCTCTTTCAGCGCCCCGGCAACATCCGGCAGATGGAATGGGCGTGGATTGACTTCGAAAAGGCCTTGCTGACCATCCCATCCCAGGACATGAAGCGGCGACTGGCGCAGAAGATCAACGGCAGGCCGCACTTTGTGCCCCTGGCCCCGCAGGCCATCGCCATCCTGAAAGAGCTGCAGCCCCTCACGGGCCATGGCCGCTACGTGTTTCCCAGCCTGCGCACGGGCGAGCGGGCCATGAGCGACAACACCATCAATGCAGCCCTGCGGCGCATGGGCTTTGCCTCCGACGAAATGAGCGCCCACGGGTTCCGGGCGATGGCGCGCACGCTGATGATTGAGCGCATCCACGGCATATCCGCCGATGTGATCGAAGCCCAACTGGCGCACGGCAAGTCGGGGCCGCTAGGGGCTGCCTATGACCGGGCCGAGTTCATGGAGCAGAGGCGGCGAATGATGCGAGAGTGGGCGGACTACCTGGGCAAGCTGCGCCGGGGTGCTGACGTAGTGCCGATTACAAATGTTGCATAAAAACAACTATACATTGTGACAAACTGAGGCTTTATGCTCTAATTTCGGCCTGCCTGAGACAACGCGAGGGCGACCGAGTGACCTAGACACAGCTCCACGCCGGGGCTGCCTCGATGGTTCAGGAGGCAGGGATTCGAAACCCCATTCAAGCAACACACCAAAAGTCGCACCGGTTCACCTCTTGCCAAGGGGGTAAACAAGGGGTGTAAATAGCGACGTGCGAAGTGCCACGCAAAAGCACATCACCGGCTTCAACAACTGTTGAAGCGGTTTCCCATATTGCCCGCTTCAACGACAACAACAGGAGTCGAATTGAAGCGCATTTTCCGCATGAACGAGCTGTGCCAAATCTACGGGTTTAGCCGCAGCACAATTTACCGCCTGATTGAATCAGGCCGGTTTCCAAAACCAATCAAAATTTCAGCCAGAGCGGTTGGCTGGATTTCAACCGACCTGGACGAATGGTTGGCCACCCGAAATGAGGCTCACCAATGATGACGCCCGAAGCAATCCGCGATCATGAATACCGCTGGCGCTGCATCAATCACTGCGTGGAATACATCCGGGAGCTGCTGGGTCTCCTGGACGAAATGACGCCAGGGCACCCGATGGAGGCGGGCATCGTTGCAGCCATTTCCGAAACCCAAAAAACATTGGGGCGCTTTGGTGTCCGGCTGGAGTTCTGACCATGCAAGTCTCACACGTTGATATTGAGCAGCTTGCTGAAATGCTGACCGAGGGCGAATGCCTTTCTGTCCTCGACCTCGGGGCGCAGCGCGTGCATGTACTTCGCTGGGGCAGCGTTGACCTGCTGGCCGTAGTTTGCCCAGTGACGGGCGGCGCGGTGGTTGTGAGCCCCTGCGATCAAGACGCAGACAGCGGGGGCAGCATTCACCACCACGCCCGGCAGATGATGGCCGCAGGATGAGCCCGCGTCCGGTCATTGATCTGGACGCGGGGGCCGCCGGGTGCGGCCTTTTTTCCGTCCCGGCGCTGCTGGCGCGCAAGCCCGGCCCAGAGCTTGAGCGTTTCAATGCGCGGGTGGATGCGCTTGGTGGGCGTGCCACTTTGGACCTCAGGGCGTCGATTGAGGTTTGCTCCGATCCGGCGATGCTTTGGGCACTTCATGAAGAGTTGATGCGGCGCGGGGTACCGCCCGTCCTGCGTGGCCCCCGCCCCTGGCATTTGGGGGCTCAGGGGAGGCTGATTGAGTTTGCCGCGGATTTGGCATGGTTTGGAGCAACCAACCCAGGGCATCGCGCACGGTATGGGCTTGCTCAAGCCATCTTCAAAACCCGCCGGGGCTCTGATGAATGGTGGCGGCTGGTACTGCGCCAGTTTGGCCGATCCGGGAATGTGCGTGGGCTTGTTTTGGCGCTGGGGCTCAATGAAGGGCAGCGGCTGCATCTTCGGAGCATGCAGACTGCCACCCGGGCACGGCAGTTCGAGAAGTTGCACGGCGAAGGTTTCGGGCTGCTGGTGGGCGAGCTGGAAACTGCACTACTGCGATGCCCGGATAAGAGCGGACGAACCGACCCGCGCACCACAGCCACCCGGCGTGCCCAGCTTTGGCGAGTGCATCGGTTGTTGGGGGCTGGGGCTGCGGACACCGCCCGGACATGGGCGGCGCTCAGCGGGGAGGTTTTGACGCGCCAGCAAGTGGCAAAGCAGCTGGCAGTAACTGAGACGGTGGCGCGAACGTTTGAGCGTGGGAGTTTTGACGTTCCGGGATAGCAATCTTGCGTTAATTTCGCGCTTTCGAAACTGCCGGACAGACCTTGAATAAAGCTTGCGAAGCAGCTGCCCAATTCTCTGACTTTTCCGACTTCTGGTGAGCCCTGCTTTTTTAATGAAGCGAAGGGCACGGGATGGCCGCTAGTGCTTATAGGGCAGGCGTGCAGAGCCACAAAAAACTACGTGAAGGGCTTCGTGTTTGGTGCCGATACAGATAGGGGGGTGCAAGGTCTTGAGGGGGGTTGGGTAGCCGCCCGGAAGGGGCTCCGAGAATGCGCCGGAAGGGGGTTCGCGGGTTTCAGCCGATTTGGTGATTTGAACCCCCTTCCGTGCGAAATCTGAACCCCCTCCTTTTCAGAGGAGCGGAAGGGGGTTCAGAACCCACACTGACCTTTGGTCAGTGAGCGGGGTACGTGTACGTGGCTTGGGGTATGAGTGGCGGGGCGGAGAATGCGAGCCCCAAACCGACCCGGGCATGGGCAGCCCCGGCCCTGATGTTGATGGCCCTGGTGGTGATGGGGGGGTGCCCCTGCCACTGGTCGTGGTGGTGGTGGTGGCGGCGCCGAATGCTATCCCGACCGGGCCGGGCCTGTCTGCTGAGCGCCACAGCGGGGACACAATCAAAAAAGTTGGTACTTTTGTTGGTACCTTCTCAATTGCAATTATTCAATCCTAATATCCGTGCGGGTTTCAAGGCATTTTTAGAACCCCTCCAGGCGCTTCAAACCAAAACCCGCACGCCTCAGGCGTAGCGGGTTTTTTTGCGCCTCACCATGTTCAATGCGATGACCGTTCACCGTTGGCAGAGCATGGAGAGACAACACGTAGGACCAAAGAACTGTGGCGTTGCGATTGGAACAACTCATGAAGCACAGTCACGCCAGTCGAGATGTCAGAAATAACATCACGCCCATACCCGACGATGCGATGAGCCCGTAAAGCGAAGCTAAAAATAAAAAAGCCTCTGCGGCGTACCACAGAGGCTTTTGGTCGCTGTTTTTCACATCTTAGTGAAACAACATATTTTGGGGTGGCTGATGGGGCTCGAACCCACGACAACAGGAATCACAATCCTGGACTCTACCAACTGAGCTACAGCCACCGTAGACAGAAATTATAACCCAAATTCCCGCACTAGTTTCAACGCGAGAAGCTTAAATCATCAAATACTGGAAGACTGGGGACGGTTAGGTTTGATTTGAACCTTGAAACGCTCTTTGAGCATTTCGTAGTAAGCAAACCCTTCGGCTGTGGTCCACCACTGCTGCAACTGCTGGCGTTGCTGAGCAGCTTGCTGGGCATCCACCCCTTCGCGAGGAATGATCCGCAAAACCTTCACCACTGCGGTTCCCTGCGATCCCAGATCTGCACTCACCCAAGAAGGCAGATTATCGGGCGAGGCACGCAGAGCCGCATCCACCACAGCACGGGGCAGGTTTTGCGTCTGATCGCGGGACACAACTACCGCCGGTGCCAGCCCTGCAGCAGGTGCGGCATTGCCCGTCCACGCGGCCTTCTTGGCTTCTGCGTCCTTGCGGGCCAACTCTGCCGACTTTTCTGCGATCAACAAAAGACGTGCGCGGTCACTGACCTCTTGCAGGGGAAGTGTACGTGTAGGGGAGTAAGTCGAGATGCGCCCGGCCACCAGCTGGCTTGGACCGACTTCGATCGCACTGGTGTTGCGCTTACCTTCCACGGAATCGTTGGCAAACAATGCTTCCAAAAACTTGGGGTTGGCCAGCGGGCCACTGGCGCCAGGACTAGGAACGCGCGTGACACCTTCAGCCGTCTGAATTTTGAGCTTCAGGCTGTCTGCCACAGGCTTGAGGCTGTCTGGTTGCTCGTACACGCTATTGGTGAAAGCCTCAGCCACTTCAGCAAACTTGCGCTGCGCTTGCTGCTGCTTGAGCTCAGCCTCCAAAGAGGGGCGCAGTTCTTCAAACGAAGGCTGGCGTGGTGTCTTGATATCCGTCAGCAAAATGATGTGGTATCCAAAATCGGACTCCACCACGTCGCTGATCTCACCCTTCTTCATCGCGAACACAGCATCTTCGAAGGGCTTCACCATCGCACCGCGGCCAAAGAAGTTGAGATCTCCACCGGCTGGCGCAGAACCCGAGTCTTGCGATGACTTCTTGGCAACCTCCGCAAATGACGCTGGAGACTTACGCACTTGCGCCAGCAATTCTTGCGCACGAGCCTTGGCTTGATCGCGGTCGGCGGCCGGTGTATCTTTAGCGGCGTTGATCAGAATGTGGCTGGCACGACGCTCTTCTTTCGCGGCCAGACGCGTCAGATTTTCCTTGTAGTAAGTACGCAGGTCATCTTCGTTCACACGGATGCCCGAGCGCACGCTGTCCAGATCGAGAACGACATATTCCACGGCAGCTTGCTCTTGCTGCTGGAAACGCTGGGCGTTGGCCTTGTAGAAGGCCTCGATATCCGCGTCGGTAGGATTGACCTGCTTCGCGTAGTCGGAGGCATTGAAGCGAGCCACTTGAATTTCACGACGCTGGTAGAGCGAATCGAACGCCAGCTTGGCGGCAGCGTCAGTAGCGAACGCCGTACTCATCACGCCACCCATCACTTGGCTCACCGACAACTCGCGGCGGACGTTGGCTTCGAACCCTTCGGGTGTCAGGCCCTGGGCGCCGACCAATGAACGATAGGCTTCGGTATCGAGCGAGCCGTCGGGACGCTTCAACGCGGCGATAGCTGGGATATCTTGAAGGGCACGGGCCAGACGAGCGTCGCTGGTGATCAGGTGCGAGCTCTGCGCTGCCGCGGCAAACACGCGGTCACGAACCAGCCGCTCCAGCGTGGCATAACGGGCTTGGGGGGTGTCCAGCTGCTTGGGATCCACATTGGGGGATTGGGCGCGGATGCGGTCCGTTTCTTCCCTGTGGGCGTTATCCCAGTCCGCCTGCGTGATCTTGTGCCCATCAACGCGCGCCACCACTGGGCTCTTTTCAGAGAAGTAGTTGCTGTCGATACCCACCAGGACAAACGAAGGAATGACCAGCAAGAACAACAAGAACATCACGATCTTGGAATGCTTGCGGATGGCTTCAAACATGGTCTCGATCTTTCAGTGACAAAAACAAAAGGCGAACTTTCGTTCGCCTTTGTTTGTATGGTGGTGGGTCCTGACGGTCTCGAACCGCCGACCTACTCCGTGTAAAGGAGCCGCTCTACCAACTGAGCTAAGGACCCGCCTAAAACAATTTTCAGTTCACAGCATCTTTCAATGCTTTGCCTGGACGGAACTTCGGAACTTTAGCAGCTTTGATTTTAATCGCAGCGCCGGTACGGGGATTGCGACCTGTGCGAGCTGCGCGCTTGCCCACTGCGAACGTACCAAAACCGACCAGAGAGACAGTGCCACCCTTCTTCAGGGTCTTCTTGACGGCTTCAATGGTCGACTCCAGAGCGCGTGCAGCGGCTGCCTTGGAGATGTCGGCATTGTTAGCGATGTGCTCGATCAGTTCGGTTTTGTTCACAAGAAGCCTCTCGGGAATAGCGTTGATGGAATGTCTCGGATATCTGGCCTTCACACGTCAAAGCGCTTCGCTGAAGAGCGTTGGCTTAGGACGGGGGAATGACTGGAGTACGCAGCAGGGTCTGCTGCGTCAGATTAAAGCCATCGACTTCCGGGGTGTCAATACAACACGCCGTTTTGCGGCGGCGTTACGTGAATTCTAGTCTCATTTCTGCGCCCCGCCGGGCATGCAGCGCGTTTTTGTCGCCCCCATGCCGCATGAGCGGCTTCACCGATTGACACCGGCCAGACACTGTGGGGCTGCGCCAGATCGCGCTCAGCGAACCCGGGCGCGAATTTCAGGAAGGGCTTTTTGCAGGTAGTAAACCATCGACCAGACAGTTAGCACTGCAGAAGCCCAGATCAGCCAAGTGCCCCAAACGCCCGTGTCGATCACGCCAAACAAGCGCCCGTCGTAAAGCAGGAAGGGGATCGCCAGCATCTGCACCGTGGTCTTGACCTTGCCGATCATGTGCACGGCAACGCTCTTGCTTGCGCCGATTTGGGCCATCCATTCGCGCAGGGCCGAGATCGCAATTTCACGGCCAATGATGATGAGCGCCACGAACACATCGGCGCGCTGCAAATGCACCAAAACAAGCAAGGAGGCGCACACCAGAAACTTGTCAGCGACCGGATCCAGAAACGCACCAAACGACGAGGTTTGGTTGAGCTTGCGGGCCAGAAATCCGTCCAGCCAATCGGTGGCGGCAAACACCACAAACATCACCGTGGCGATGAGATTGCGGGTGGCCGGATCGATGGGTGCGTAGAACACCCCCACGATCAAAGGTATCGCGACAATGCGCGTCCAAGTCATCAGGGTGGGGATAGTCCAAAACATGGGCGCAATTGTGTCATGCACCCGACGTCCCGGGCGTGATCTCTGGCGAGCGCTGGCTTTTTGCAAAGGTGGTGCCTGCGGGCGTCAAAGTCTCAACGCGGGCAAATCCGCAGGAGGCGCATAGCCCAAGCCACTGACGGAACCAGCCCACCCCTCTGTGGCGGCGGCGCCACGGCCTCGACGACAGAGGAATCACCCCTAGCGCAAGGCGCGGTAAATCTCTTCCGCCAGCTCGCGCGAAATGCCTTCCACCGTGGCGATGTCTTCCACGCTGGCGGCCGCCACGCCGCGCACACCACCAAAGCGCTGCAGAAGGCGGGCGCGCTTTTTGGGGCCAATGCCGGGGATCTCTTCCAGCTGCCCCCCGCCCACGCGCACCTTGGCACGCGCGGCGCGCATGCCGGTGATGGCGAAGCGGTGGGCCTCGTCACGGATCTGGGCGACCAGCATCAGCGCGGCCGAGTCCTTGCCCAGGTAGATCTTTTCGCGCCCATCGGCAAACACCAGTTCTTCCAGGCCTACCTTGCGGCCCTCGCCCTTTTCCACACCCACGATGCGCGACAAGTCCAGGCCCAGGGCGGTGAACACTTCGCGGGCCACGCCCACCTGGCCCTTGCCACCGTCGATGAGCACCAAGTCAGGCAGGCGCGCGGCCCCTTTGCGCTGTGGCGCTGCGCCATCGGCCCCTGCCGCGGCAAAGTCGATACCGCCCTCTTCGCGCTGGGCTTCAACCACCTTGCTGTAGCGCCGCGTCAGCACCTGGCGCATGGCGGCGTAGTCGTCGCCACCGGTGATGCCTTCGATCTTGTAGCGACGGTACTCGCTGCTTTGCATCTTGTGGTGGTGGAACACCACGCACGATGCCTGGGTGGCTTCGCCCGCAGTGTGCGAAATGTCGAAGCACTCGATCGTGAGCTGGTCCAGGTCCTCAGGCGGCAAGTCCAATGCCTCGGCCAAGGCACGCGTGCGGGCCTGTTGCGAGCCCTCTTCCGCCAAAAGGCGGGCCAGTTGCAAGTCGGCGTTCTTTTGCGCCATGTCGAGCCAGGCACGGCGCTGCTCGCGCGGCTGGTGGATGGCATGTACGCGCACACCGGTTTGCTCGGTCAATGCGTCCATCAGCGCCTTGTCTACCGCCACGCTGGTGACCAGCAAGGGCGGCACCGGCACGCCGATGTAATGCTGGGCGATGAAGGCTTCCAGAACCAGTGCCTCTACCGGGCGCGCCACAGGCACGGGAGGGGATGCGGCTTCGTCAGAGCCATCACCCCCCTCTTCCTCAAACACAGCGGCGGCATCCTCTACGTGCACGGGGAAGTAAGGCCGGTCGCCCAGGTGGCGGCCACCGCGCACCATGGCCAGGTTGACGCAGGCGCGGCCGCCCTGCACACGCACGGCCAGAATGTCCACGTCTTTGTCGTCTGCCGTTTCAATGGCTTGCTGGTGCAGCACACGCGAGAGCGCCTGGATCTGGTTGCGCACCTCGGCCGCCTGCTCAAATTCGAGCTTGTCGGAGTGGGCCATCATGCGTGCCTCCAGGGCCTGCAGCAGCTCTTGCGTTTCGCCCCGCAGCAAGGCCTCGGCGTGCGCTACATCGGCCGCGTAGGCCTCGGGCGAGATCAAATCTACGCAGGGCCCGGTGCAGCGCTTGATCTGGTACAGCAGGCAGGGCCGCGTGCGGTTGGCAAACACCGTGTCTTCGCAGGTGCGCAGCCTGAACACTTTTTGCAGAAGCTGAATGCTCTCCTTCACCGCCCAGGCGCTGGGGTACGGGCCAAAGTAGCGGTGTTTTTTGTCCACCGCCCCACGGTAGTACGCCATGCGCGGAAAGACCTGCCCCGGCGCATCGCCTGCGGCCCCGGCCGTGCCGGTGATCTTGAGGTAGGGGTAGCTCTTGTCGTCACGGAACAGGATGTTGAACTTGGGGTTCAACGTCTTGATCAGGTTGTTTTCCAGCAGCAGCGCCTCGGCCTCGGAGCGCACCACCGTGGTCTCCATGCGCACGATCTTGCTGACCATGTGGCCGATGCGGGTGCCGCCGTGGTTCTTCTGGAAGTAGCTGGACACCCGGCGCTTGAGGTTGAGCGCCTTGCCCACATACAGCAGCGCATCCTGCGCGTCGAAATAGCGGTACACACCCGGCAGCGCGGGCAGCGCAGCCACCTGGGCCAGGAGTTCTTCGGAATGCACATCAGACATGCCGCGTATTGTGGCCGCGCCACAACAGTCCAGCAGCGACGTGATTCCTGTAGCTACATTTTTTATAGCTTGCAGCGCTTATCCAAAAAGCGCTACAAGCCATTTTGATGCTTATTCCGCCTCGATCTTCGAGGTTTTCACCACCGTAGCCCAGTTGGCCAGGTCGGCACGCACCTTGTCACCCAGCTGCGCGGGCGTCTGGTAATCGGCCGTGGCGCCCTGCTCCTGCGCTTTTTGCTGGAAGGTGGGGCTTTGCACCACGGTGCGGATGTCCGCTGTCAGCTTGTCCACCACGGCCTTGGGCACGCCGGCTGGGGCAAACACCGCAAACCACGAAGTGGCATCAACCTTGGGGTAGCCCGCCTCGGCAGTCGTGGGCACATCCGGCAGGCTAGGTAGGCGCTGCTTGCCCGTCACGGCCAGCACGCGCAGCTTGCCGCTGGCGATGTGGGGCATGAATGGAGGCGCGGTGCCAAAGGTCAGGTCCACCTGGCCGCCCAGCAGGTCTTGCAGCGCGGGGCCCGTGCCCTTGTAGGGCACGTGCACCATCTTGATGGCGCCCTGCTGCTCCAACATGGCACCCGTGACGTGCTGCAGCGAGCCGTTACCCGACGAGGCGTAGTTGAGCCTGCCGGGGTTGGCCTTGGCATAGGCGATCAGCTCGGGCAGCGTCTTCACCGGCAGGTCGGCCCGCACCACGATGATCTGCGGGGCCGAGATGACATTGGCCACGGGCTGGAAGTCGCCCTGGTCCCACTGCTTTTGCTTGGTGATGTGGGGCGAGATGACGTGGTAGCCCGAGTACTGCATCAGCAGCGTGTAGCCATCGGCCTCGGCGCGCTTGACGATGCTGGCGGCAATGTTGCCGTTGCCACCGCCCTTGTTGTCTACCACCACCGTCTGGCCCAGCACGGGGCCCAGGGCCTGCGCCAGCATACGGGCCGACAGGTCGGTCGTGCCGCCAGCGGCGGTAGGCACCACCATGGTCACGGTCTTGCTGGGGTAGGCAGATTGTGCTGTGGCGCTGCCCAGAAAGCCGGTGGCCAGGGCCGCCAGGGCGAGGGTGGTGAATTGCTTGCGATGTAGCTTCATGGGGTCTCCGTCGTTGATGTTGTGAATGTGGGGGGGCGTAGTGCGGCAGGGTTCAGTCCACCGTGGCGCCGGTGTCTTTCACCACACGGCTCCACTTGGGCAGGTCTGCCTGCACCAGGGCAGCCAGTTGGGCGGATGTGCCCTTGAAGGGCTCGCAGCCCACGGTGGCCAGTTTCTCGACCACGTCCTTGTGCTCCAGCGCCCGGGCCACTTCGGTTTGCAACTGCGCCACGATGGCGGCCGGCGTGCCAGCGGGCGCAAACAGCGCATACCAGGGCGCCTGGCCAAAGCCCTTGATGGTTTCGCCAATGGTGGGCGTATCAGGCAGCGCGGCCACGCGCTTTTCATTGACCACGCCCAGCACCTTGAGCTTGCCCGCCTTGATGAACGCAATGGCCGACGGCAGGCTTTGCACCGACAGCGGCACCTGCCCGCCCACCACGTCGGTGGCGGCAGCGGCTGAGCCCTTGTAAGGGATGTGTTGCAGCTGAATGCCGGCGGCCTTTTGCAGCATCTCGCCAATCAGGTGGTTCAGCGTGCCATTGCCTGCCGAGGCAATCGAATACTTGCCAGGATTGGCCTTGGCCAGCGCCACCATTTCGGCCACGGTGTTGGCAGGGAACGATGGGTGCGCCACCAGCACATAGCCGGCCGTGGCCACCGGGGCCACGGGTGCAAAGTCTTTCACCGGATCAAAGCCCGGGTTCTTGTACAGCGCGGGGCCAATCACATGGGCGCTGTCGGCCGTCAGCAGCAGGGTGTAGCCGTCGTTGCGCGCGCGGGCCGTGGTGCCTGTGGCCAGCGTGCCACCCGCGCCAGGGCGGTTTTCCACGATCACGCTCTGGCCCAGTTGCTCGCCCAGCTTTTGCGCCACCACCCGCGCAATCGCGTCATTGGCGCCACCAGCCGCCTGCGGCACCACCAGGGTGATGGGCTTGGAAGGGTATTTGTCCTGCGCGCCCGCGGTGAAAGCAGCAGAGCACAGCACGGCCGCTGTGAAGATGCGGCGTGACAGAGTGGGGAAAGTCATGGCGTTGTCTCCTGGTGTTATGGGTGAGAAAAAAGGTGCAGGTCAGCGTGCCAGTGCCCGCTGGCGAATCGCCTCAAAGTCGGCCGGTACCGGGTGCAAGGACAGGCGCGGCCCGGCCTTGGCGATCTGGCTGGGGATGTCGTGGCCGATCAGTGCGGGCAACTGCTGCGCTGCGGCCACGAGCTGGGCAAGGTCCACCCCCGTGTCATAGCCCATGCAATCGAGCGCATGCACGATTTCTTCGCTGCACACGTTGCCGCTGGCGCCCGGTGCGTAGGGGCAACCGCCCAGGCCACCCAGCGACGCGTCAAACCGGTCAGCCCCCGCGTCGATGGCGGCAAGCACATTGGCCAGCCCCATGCCGCGCGTGTTGTGGAAATGCAGGGTGAACTCCACCCCCGGCCAGCGCGCGCGCGCTACTGCCGTGAGCCGGTGCACCTGCGTGGGGTAAGCCATGCCCGTGGTGTCGCACAGCGTGATGCCGCGCACGCCCAAGCCCACAAAACGCTGCACCCAGCCGAACACATCGGCCTCGGGCACATCGCCTTCCATGGGGCAGCCGAACACGCACGACAGCGACAGATTCACCGCCACGTTGGCGCCCTGCGCCAGGGCCACCACCTGCGCCAGCGCTGTGAACGACTGCTCCTGCGTCATGCGCAGGTTGGCCAGGTTGTGGGTGGCGCTGACGGACATGACCAGATTCAGCTCGTCTGTACGCGACTCGATGGCGCGCTCGGCGCCGCGCAGGTTGGGCACCAGCGCGGTGTACACCGTGCCAGGGCGGCGCGTGATCTCGCGCATCACGATTTCGGCATCTTTCAGCGCGGGAATGGCCGTGGGCGATGTGAACGAAGTCACCTCGATCTTGGACAGGCCCGCTGACGACAGCGCATTGCACAGCGCGATCTTGTCTTCGGTGGGCACGAAGGTCTTTTCCATCTGCAGGCCGTCTCGCAGGCCCACTTCCTGCATGTGGATGCGGCGGCCCGTGCCTTGCCAAACGGTGCTGTGTGCGTTCATTGCACAACTCCTTTGCTGCGCAGCAACGCAATCTGCTCGGCATTGAGCCCCATTTCTGCCAGCACGGCATCGGTGTCATCACCCAGGTGCGGCGCGCTACTGCGGATGGTGCCCGGCGTGGCCGAGAGCTTGGGCACGATGCCCGGCACTTCCACGCTGTAGCCGTCGCGCGTTTCTTGCATCAGCAGCATGTCGCGGGCGCGGTAGTGCGGGTCTTCGGCAATGTCCTTGGCGGTGTAGACCTTGCCCGCGGGCACGCGGGCGGCGCCCAGCGCGTCCAGCACCTGCTGCACAGTGCGCTGCGCGCTCCAGGCGCCAATGGCCGCGTCGATTTCTTCCACACGCGCCACGCGGCCAGTGTTGTTGGCCAAATCGGGCGCGGCGCCCAGGTCGGGGCGGCCGATGGAGTCCATCAGGCGCTTGAAAATGCTGTCGCCATTGCCAGCAACCAGCACCCAGCCGTCGGTGCAGGGGTAGGCGTTGCTCGGTGCAATGCCCGGCAGCGCGCTGCCAGCCGCCTCGCGCACCACGCCAAAGGCACTGTATTCGGGGATCAGGCTTTCCATCACGTTGAACACGGCCTCGTGCAGGGCCACGTCAATCACCTGGCCTTTGCCGCCGTTGACCTTGCGGTGGTACAGCGCGGTGAGCACGCCGATAGTGCCGTGCAGGGCCGCCAGCGTGTCGCCAATCGAGACGCCCACGCGCACCGGCACGCGCCCCGGCTCACCTGTCAGGTGGCGCAGGCCGCCCATGGCCTCGCCAATCGCGCCAAAGCCCGGCAGATCGCGGTAAGGCCCTGTCTGGCCGTAGCCAGAAATGCGCAGCATCACCAGGCCGGGGTTGAGCTGGTGCAGCTCCTCAGGCGACATGCCCCAGCCTTCGAGCGTGCCGGGGCGAAAGTTTTCGACCAGCACATCGGCCTCGGCAATCAGCTGGCGGGCAATGTCCTGGCCTTCTTTTTGCCGCAGGTCCAGCGCCACCGAGCGCTTGTTGCGCGACTGCACTTGCCACCACACCGAGGTGCCTTCCTTAATTAGCCGCCAGTTGCGCAGCGGGTCTCCACTCTCAGGCGCTTCGATCTTGATCACATCGGCGCCAAACTCGCCCAGCGTCTTGCCGCAAAACGGCCCGGCGATCAGCTGGCCCATTTCAATGACGCGCACGCCTTGCAGTGCGGCAGGGCTGGGTTGAAGGGGCGGTGCGGCGGGCGACAAAGCCATGTGCTGGTTCTCCTGCAAACAATCGATGCGTTGGGTTTGGCGGGCATCATGCGCAAGGGCGGGCGCACCGCAAAACGCTGATGCACGAAGCCGCCATCGCAAACGGGCATGGCAGCGACGCTCGGCAGTACCATCGGCAGACCATGAAACTTGATCCCGTGTCCCTGCGACTTTTCGTAGCCGTGATGGAAGAAAGCACCATCGCTGCCGCGGCAGAACGCGAACACTTGGCGGCATCCGCCGTCAGCCGCCGCCTGGCCGACCTGGAAGACGCCCTGCGCGTGGACCTGTTCACCCGCAGCAACCGCGGCGCCACCCCCACGGCCGCCGCCTTTGCACTGCTACACCTGGCCCGCGGCGTGCTCAACGACCTGGACGGCATTGCCAGCCAGATGCGCGAATACGGCACCGGGGTGCGCGGCCATGTGCGGGTGGTGGCCAATATCTCGGCCATCACGCAGTTTCTGCCGGCCCAGCTGCAAAGCTTCATGGCGCTGCACCCTCAGGTAGATGTGCGGCTGCAGGAACAGATCAGCACGGCCATTGCCAATTCGGTGGCCGAGAACGCGGCCGACATCGGCATCCTGAACGATGGCGACTACGGCGACCGGGTGGCCCTGCTGCCCTACCGCACCGATGAGCTGGTGCTGGTCATCCCCTCTGAACACCCCCTGGCGCGGCGCAAGGCCGTCAAGCTGTGCGAGGCACTGGCCTACGACTTTGTAGGCGCCCACCCTGGCAGTGCCATCAACAACCAGCTCACCCAGGCCGCCGCGCAAGCCGGGCTGCCGCTGAAGCTGCGCATCCAGGTCACCAGCTACGACGCGCTGTGCCTCATGGTCAACGCCGGGCTGGGCGTGGGGGTCATGCCCCGGGGCAGCGCGGCGCTGTACAAAGGCACGCTGGGCATCCGCACCATCACCCTGAATGAGCCGTGGGCGCACCGCCACCTCAAACTGTGCGTGCGTTCGGAGGAGTCTCTCTCCAGCGTGGCGCGCCTGCTGGTGGACCACCTGCGCATGCCATGAAACGCCCCCCTGAGGCCCTGCGGGCCTTCCCCCCGCTCTCGCAGCGCCATGCGCTGCGGGCAGGGGGACGCCGCCAGCGCGGCGGGGCGGCCCTTGCGCGGCGGCCCTGGCGTGGGCAGCGCCAGTTTCGTGAGCCATGGGTGATGATCGCAACATGAACCACTGATATGAGCCGAACCCACCTCCCCACTTTGACCACCCAGCCCACATTGCATTGGGACGTGTTCTGCCGCGTGATCGACAACTTTGGCGACATTGGCGTGTGCTGGCGCCTGGCAACCCAGCTGGCCGGGCAAGGCCAGCGCGTGCGCCTGTGGGTGGACGACGCCTCGGCCCTGGCCTGGATGGCACCACTGGGCTGCCCCGGCGTGGAGCTGCGCGACTGGCACGCCCCGCCCCCTGGCGCGCAAGAAGCACCCACCGATGTGATGGTGGAGGCCTTCGGCTGCGAAATTGCTCCTGAATTCATAGCTAGTGCCGCTTACCAGGCAAGCGCCAGAGGCCAAAAACCTGTATGGATCAACCTGGAATACCTGTCGGCTGAGCGCTATGTGGAACGTAACCACCGCCTGCCCTCGCTCCTCTCCTCAGGCCCAGCCCAGGGCTGGACGCGGTGGTTCTTTTACCCAGGCTTCACCGCCGCCACCGGCGGCCTGCTGCGCGAACCCGACTTGATGCAGCGGCAAGAAGCCTTCGACGTGGCCGCATGGCGCAACGCCCACGCGCACCCCAGCCTGCCAGTGCCAGTCGGCGCCGCCGGTGCGGCCGTGCGATGGATGTCGCTGTTCTGCTACGAGCCCGCCGCACTGCCCCAATGGCTACAGCTTTGCGAGGCCGCCAGCACACCCACCCACGTGCTGGTGGCCCCTGGTCGCCCCGCGCAAGCGGTGCAGCAGGCGCTGGGAATTTCAAGCGAAAATGCGCTCCAGGGCACGACAGATAAGCGCGGGCAGCTATACATTTCATACCGCACCTCTTGCCCCCAGGCGGCTTTTGACGAGATGCTCTGGGCTTGCGACCTCAACGCCGTGCGCGGAGAAGACTCCCTGGTGCGCGGCCTGTGGGCTGGCAAGGCGCTGGTCTGGCACATCTACCCGCAGGACGATGATGCCCACCACGCCAAGCTGCAGGCCTTTTTAGACTGGCTCCAAGCCCCCGCGTCACTGCGCCAGTTTCACCACACCTGGAACGGCCTGGATGACTTGCCCCTGGAGTGGCCCGATGACGACACCCTGCGCGAATGGACGGCCTGTGTACAGGCGGCCAGGGCCCGACTGCTGATGCAGGACAACGTTGTTGCACAACTTTTAGGCTTCGTAATGGAAAAACGGTAAAATCCAAGGCTTTGCGCAATTCCTACGCGGCACACCCGTGCCCCGCAACAGCGCACTTCCGCCGCGGAACATGCACCGGCGGGCCCCGCCTTCATCAGCAGCCCGTCCGCATTGAGCGGCCCCAACCCAAGCAATCAGCTATGAAAATCGCTCAAGAAATCCGCGCCGGCAACGTCATCATGCACGGCAAGGACCCCATGGTCGTCCTGAAGACCGAATATGCCCGTGGCGGCCGCGGTGCAGCCACCGTGCGCATGAAGCTCAAGAGCCTGATCGGCAACTTCGGCACCGAAAACGTGTTCAAGGCCGACGACAAGATCGACAACGTGATCCTGGACAAGAAAGAGTGCACCTACTCTTATTTTGCCGACCCCATGTACGTTTGCATGGACGCTGACTACAACCAGTACGAAGTCGAAGCCGAAAACATGGGTGACGCACTGAACTACCTGGAAGACGGCATGGCCCTGGAAGTCGTGTTCTACGACGGCAAGGCCATCTCAGTGGAACTGCCCACCAGCGTCGAACGCGAAATCACCTGGACAGAACCCGCCGTCAAGGGCGACACCTCTGGCAAGGTTCTGAAGCCCGCCAAGATCGCTACCGGCTTCGAAGTGGCCGTGCCCCTGTTCGTGTCGCAAGGCGACAAGATCGAAATCGACACCCGCACTGGCGAATACCGCAAGCGCGTCTAAGGTCTCACTGGCCGCTGTGCCAGCCGCCTCACTTGTGAGGTGGCGCAGACCACAAAAAAAGGAGCCTTGAAGGCTCCTTTTTTTATGTCCCATTTGCCTTGGCCGGGGGCTGTCACACCCCCACCAAGGCAGTTCAGTCATCAGATCGGCAAGGCCACCAGGTCGTGCCCCTGCACCGCAACGATGCGGGCCTTGGTGAATTCGCCCACCTTGAGCTGTTTGCTGATCTTCTCGGGCGGCAGCAATTGCACGGTGCCATCGATCTCGGGCGCGTCGGCGTAGGTGCGGCCCACGCCACCCTTGCGGCCCATGGCCGGAGCGTGATCCACCAGCACCTGCATGGTGGCGCCCACGCGGCGTTGCAGCTTGGCAATCGACACTTCTTCGGCCACGGCCATGAAGCGCGCACGGCGTTCCTCGCGCACTTCCAGGGGCAGCATGCCGGGCAGCTCGTTGGCCACGGCGCCCGTCACGTCGCTGTAGGCAAAGCAGCCCGCACGGTCAATCTGTGCTTCGCGCACAAAGTCCAGCAGGTGCTGGAACTCTTCTTCCGTTTCGCCGGGGAAGCCTGCAATGAAGGTGCTGCGGATCACGATCTCAGGGCAGGCCTCACGCCAGCGCTGAATGCGCTCCAGATTGCGCTCGCCGCTGGCAGGGCGCTTCATGCGCTTGAGCACATCGGGGTGGCTGTGCTGGAACGGTACATCCAGGTAAGGCAGCACGCGGCCTGTGGCCATGAGCGGAATCACTTCATCCACGCTGGGGTACGGGTACACGTAATGCAGACGCACCCAGGCGCCGTAAGGCTCGGCAATCTCGCCCAGGGTCTGCACCAGTTCCAGCATACGGGTCTTGACGGGCTTGCCGTCCCAGAAGCCGGTGCGGTACTTCACGTCCACGCCATAGGCCGAGGTGTCCTGGCTGATGACCAGCAGCTCCTTCACGCCGCCTTCGAACAGGGCCTTGGCTTCCTTGAGCACATCGCCCACAGGGCGCGAAACGAGGTCGCCGCGCATGGAAGGGATGATGCAGAAGGTGCAGCGGTGGTTACAGCCTTCGCTGATCTTCAGGTACGCATAGTGGCGCGGCGTGAGCTTGATGCCTGCCTCGCCAAAGGCACCGGGCACCAAATCCAGGAATGGGTCGTGCGGCTTGGGCAGGTGGGCGTGTACCGCCTCCATCACCTCTTGCGTGGCGTGTGGGCCGGTGACGGCGAGCACACTGGGGTGCACGTCTTTGACCAGATTGCCTCCGCTTTCGCCGGCGCGTGCACCCAGGCAGCCCGTGACGATGACCTTGCCGTTTTCGGCCAGGGCTTCGCCAATCGTGTCCAGGCTTTCCTTCACGGCATCGTCAATGAACCCGCAGGTGTTGACGATGACGAGGTCGGCGCCCTCGAAGGTCTTGGAGGTTTCGTAGCCCTCGGCGCTGAGTTGCGTGAGGATGAGTTCGGAGTCCGTCAGCGCCTTGGGGCAGCCCAGGCTGACGAATCCGACTTTGGGTGTTTTTGTGGGGGAGAGTGCTTCGCTCATCCCCCTATTGTCCCAGTTCCGCGAGGCGGGCGCCTATTGGCACCCCACATCGGGCTAGAAAGCACTGGATGCAGGTGCAAAAAATCGTGCGATCAGCGCTTGAGCCCGAATGCGCCCAGCATCTGCTCGGTCTGCTTTTGCATCTGCTCCTGCATTTGCGTGAGCATGGACTGGGACTGCTCCACGTAGTTGCCCATCATGCCCTTGAGCATGGGCGACTGCAGGTTCATGAACTGCGCCCACATTTCGGGCGTCACGCTCTGCGATTGCTCTGCCAGCTTCTTTTGCACATCGGTGAACGCCTGCACATTCTTTTCCAGGTACGCACCCATGAAACCCTGCATGGCATGGCCGTAGAAACGGATGATGTTGGCAAGAACCGCCTCACTGAACATCGGCGCCCCGCCCGCTTCCTCTTCCAGAATGATTTGCAGCAGGATGCTGCGGGTGAGGTCTTCACCCGTCTTGGCATCGCGCACCACCACGTTCTGGTTGTCGATCACCAGCTGCCGCACTTCGGACAGGGTGATATAGGTGGAAGTGTCGGTGTCGTACAGGCGACGGTTGGGATATTTTTTGATCACGCGCTGCGTAGTCTTGTGCGCGGCGCTGGTGGATTCGGGCAAAACGGAACTCCTCGGGCAGAACACCCATGTGTATATTGCAGTGCAACACATTCTAGAGAGCCGCAGGCAAGGCCCTCTCCGAGGAATACCCTGATGAATCGCCTGAATGCAAATTCTCCGGCATGCCACAAAGCGAACCGGAAAATAAAAAAGCCTTCCAAGCGATTTGCTTTGGAAGGCTTTTTACCAATGGTTAGTTGGTAGGCGCGATTGGACTCGAACCACTTTGCCAGGGAATTTATGTCGGCAAGTGTCGGGCTTCCATAGGGATTGGACCAACAGTAACCGACCACGGCACCCGAAAAGTTCCCCGGGTAGTTCCCTGGCGTACAGTGGCACCAAATTAACTACCAGGAACAAAAATGATTGAAAACGGCGAGTGGACGGTAGTGGACGCAAGTGGCAATTCGGTTGGCCGCGTGGATGGCGATGAATACATTCGCCAGGGCGATACACCGCTATACAGAATTGACGGCGCCGAGATCTATACCGCGGGCGAAAAGGGGACTTTAGTCGCCATCATCGAAGGCAAGATTGCTCGCGAACCTGATTCCCCACAAGTGGTTTTTCAATTCTTGCGAGAGTAAGCCCCCGTTGATCCTGCTCATCGATTTCCTGGTGGACTCGATCTACGCTGAGCCACGTTCTGGCCACCTCATGCCCGCGCGCATCGAACTGGGGCCCGACCTGTTCCGCCAGTTCCAACGAGAGCACCGCGGGGCCCTGACCGCCATGCTGCCGGAGGCCGACAACGTGTACCCCGGCTCACTGGCAGGCGTGCCAGTGGTTGAGGCGACGACACTAGGAGCGGTGCTGGTCCGGCTGGACGGTGCCCGGGTCGCGCTGCCCCTGCCGGAATAATTTTTGGAATATTTTGCAGCCGCTTTTGTCGTAGCGACATCCACACAGCGGCTTGCAATCCCAGTTGACTACTGGCCTTGCTCGTCAGAGTCGTCTTGGTCAAAGGCCCACTGCGACAAGCGAACAATGTCCACTTCGAGGCCTGTGATCTTGACCCGTAGATGTTCTGGTATCGGTTGCCGGAATGTCACAATGAAGCCCGTGTGCATACCGGTGGCTGACTCGTCCTGAGTGATTTCCGGATCCAGGGACTGGTACTCGCTGAGCGTCAGTCCAATAAATTTTGCAGCGGTCTCGTCCCGCTCCTGCTCCCAGCGCTCCTCCAGCTGATGACTGCCCATGGTGTACTCCTCAAAAAAGCCATTCTGACACCAGCAGGTCTGCTCAGTCCGGCACAGCAAACCGCCCGGCCTCCAGCGCATCCCGCCGCCTGCTCGGCAAGTACACCCCCTCCTGCGCCTCCCGAATCCGCTTCTGCCGCATGTTCACGCTCTGCGCCAGCTGCATCGGCTGGATCCGCCGGTTGGGGTTCTTCTCGTTGAAGCGGGCGATGTCCTCCCGGGCCTCGGCCTTGCCCTCCTCGTCCCCCGCCATGGCTGCCATGGCGAACTGCTCCACCAGGGCGCTGCGCCGGGCCTGCAGCGCGCGGTCGTGCTGGACAACGGCGCTCTTGCCCTCGAAGGAGTTGCGTACGCTCGATGGCGAGAAGCCCGAGGCCTGGCCCAGCAGTTCGGCCACACCCACCTCGTCCTGCACCACGATGCCCGACTTGTCGCGCACGCCCTCGTCGCCGTAGCGCAGGGCCTTGAGCGGCCCCCGCAGCACGGCGGGTGCCATGGTCTCCAGGCCCCGGGCGTAGCGCCCTTCGCTCATCTCCTGCATGCCCTTGAGCACGTTGACGCCGATACCGGCCACCGGGCCCAGGGCGGCGGTCATTGCAGACTCGGCAAGCCGCTGGCCCTCCAGCCCCTCCTGCACGTCCGGGAAAATCAGCTTGTCCAGCCCAACCCGCCCCGAAATGTCCCAGGGGGTGAGGCGCGAAAGACCGTGGGCCAGCACCTCGGCCGGCTTCTGCCCGAAGGTGTCGGCCAGCATGTTCTGCAGCGCCACCTGGGCGTCCCAGGGCTCGTCGGCATCGCCCCCCAGCATTGAGGCGGCGGCCAGCAGCGTCGTGACCATGGGCAGGCCCAGGGCCCCGGCTGCCAGGCCGTGCATCACCAGGAGGCCGCCCAGCGCCTTGCGCGCCTGTGCACGCTCCTCGGGCGAAGCACCCTTGAGCGACTGCTGGGCGTTGCGCACCAGGGTATAGACCATGTTCTGGCCGTACTGCTTGAACAGCAGCACCACGCGCGCCACGTTGCCCTGCATGATGCGCGGGCGGTTGTTGGCGCTGTAGTCATAGTGACCGTCGTAGGTCGCCTTTGCGGCCTGCTCATAGGCGGCGGTGGTGCTAGCGCCAGTCTCACGCGCTAGGCGGAAGGCAGCAATAAAGGTGACCTGGCGGTTGAATTTCTCAGCATGATGGAACATCCAGCTGGCCGCGCGCATCACTGGTCGCAGCTTCCACATCACCCCCGCGTCCTCACCTTGGGCGATCCCGGCCAAGTCGTGGGCCATGGTCACCTCCAGCAATCCAGAGCGCACCGCCTCGTCATAAGCGACTCGCTCCTCTGCGCTCAGACTAGCCGTGATGTTGTTTTTGCCCCGGGCGGCCTCGCCCGAAGCCCTGAGCAGCGCAGCACTGGCCTTGCCGAACCCCCACTTGGCACCCATGATGGGATAGGCCACCAGTGCTGTCTGGGTCAAGTTGACCATGGCGGAGGCGGGTGACAGTCCAAGATGGAAGATGAAGCCCAAGCTGGTGAGCGCGGTGGATAGCGCATTTGTCTTGGGATTCATGGCTGCGTCGTGGCGCTTGACCATCTCGTCCACTACCTGCTGCGCCTTCACCGAATCGAAGTTGGGATCTGCAGCACCAGCATCCACTCGGCGCTGCATCTCGCCCAGCTCGTCCTGTAGGCGGTCTCCGTAGCGCAGCTTTGCCAAGTAGCTGGCACCGTGGAACACGTTCTGCGCGAAGGCCCGGCGCGCGTCCTGGCTGAACCCGGCCGTGCCCTTGCGGTGAATGCCGTGCTTGGCCCAGGACAGATCGGGCAGAGAGGACAGGTACAGCTGGCCCAGGGCGTCTTCCAGCTCCGCGCGCTGCTTGGTGTCCATGCCCTGCTTGTCCAGCACCCCGTACAGCTGCTCCATGAAACCACGGCCCACGCTGTCGCGCTCGGCCACGAAGTCCTTGGCCTTGAGCACCTTGCCCACCGTGAAGCCCTTGGCGGCAGGAAAGGCACCCACCAGCTGGCGCCGGGTGGTGTCGGCTTCCGCCATGGTTTCAGCCCGGCTCACGTTGGCCACCTTGCCATCCGCGTCCTTGACTACCACCAGGTACTGGCCGAAGCGGGCCAGAGGGAAATACACGCCCTTGATATGGCCGAAGAACTCATCGTCCATCCGCTTGAGCATGTCAGCCTTGCGCTCGGAGCTGATCTCGGTGCGCTCGATGCGCTCCTTGATCGCGCTGCGTACGTCACGCATGTGCTGGCGGTAGGTGTCCCGAGCCTGGGAGAACACATCTTTAGCGCCAGGTGTCAGGGCGGTGTGTCGTGCCCTCAGCCGGGTCCAGTCGGTCTTGTTGTCACCCTCCACAAACTCCTTGGATGGGTCGATCTGGGCCAGGGTGGCGTCATGCATCAGCTCAGCCAGCGCCCGCTCGTCAGGCAGTTGAGCCCAGTCCCGCGCCAGTTGGTCAGCGCCAGACCCCGCCTCGTTCTTGTCGGCATCCATGCGGGCCATCAAGTCGCTGTACGAACGCAGCTCAGGGAGCATGCCGCTGTACATGTCCACTAGCTGGCGGCGGCCCAAGAACTGCAGGCCGATGCCTCGGTAGTCGGCAGCCTTGAAGCCTGCCTGCTGCTTGAGATTGGCCACAGTCACAGACTTGAGCGCGTCTCCCATGCGCTGCGCCGTGGGGTTCTCATCCCGGGCGCGGTATCGGATGTCTGCATTGCTCGGGTCGAACGTACCTCGGTTGCCGGTGGCAGACTTGATCTGCCCAGGCTCACGGACCATGTAGACCGTCTGGGTGCCGCCGGCACGCATGGCCACCCGGAGGATGGCCCCGTCGTTCTCATCTCTCAGCCCAGACATGAGGAGCTTGTCGGCCTCCATCATGTTCTTGGCCTCCAGGCGCAGCGGGTTCTGTAGCGACAGGTAGGCCGGCATGATGGCCTGGGCATCCCGCGACATGCGCGCGTAGTTCCCTGCCACCTCGGGGTTGTCGGTGAAGAAGAACCCCATTCCCGTGTTTGCCGCGCCAGTGGCCGCTCCCGCTCGCGCACGGCTGAACACGCTGAAGTCGCCCCCGGTTCCGTGGAACACGCGCAGCGGCTGGCCAGCAGCATCCACCGCCTGGCTCTCACCGAACCAGCGCTGGAAAGCAGGCGTGGCCGTCTGGTCGGCCGTGCGATACCGTGGCGCGCCTGAATCGTCCTGACGGCTTGGAGCCCGGCCAGCATGCTCAATGGCCCTGAGCACAAAGCGCTCGGCCTCGTTGTAGGTCATCTTGCGGATGCGCTCAGCCAGGCCGCCCATGCCCATGCGCTCAGCCACACTCGCCAGCCAGTTGGCCAGCACGCGGACACGCATGCCCATGCGTGTGCCCGCCTGCTTCTGGGCACGCAGCTCCTCGGCCACCACGGCCAGGCCCTCCTCGATGGCCAGGGCTTCGTACCGGGCGGTCAGCTCGCCGCCGGTGTGCCCTTGGTCCCGCAGTGCCTGCAGCTGTTGTGGCGCGTCCGAGGCCTCTTTCTTCCAGCGGTTCGCATACTCCTGCACTCGGCTGTCACGCTTTGCCAAGTCCAGCATGGTCTGCACATAATCGGCAGCAGGCAAAACATTGCGAAGCCCTAGGTGGAACGACTCATGGAAAACCGTCTCGATGACAGCGTCAGCACTCCCGTGAGCGGAGGCGACAAGAACGATGCGGCCCTCAGCTGGTATCGCCGCCCCCATTACGCCATCCGGCGTACCGACCCCAAGCTCCTCGCTCCGGCTCACGACGTTGACTGGTGGCGGGTTGATCATTCCCGCAAGGGCCTGCTGCACCGCCTGCTGGGCCTGTTCAAGCGATAGGCCACGCCCGGTTTGCACGCTGTCGCTGGTGTTGTAGAGGACGACGGCACCACCCTCACCCTGGCGCGTCTCCACCGTCTGGAAGAATGCATCAAATGCACCGCGGATCACGGGCAGCTCGCCCGCCGTTGGGTATGGGTAGCCGCCCTCTAGTGCGAAGGCGCTGGCCGGCAGCACATTGGCCAAGTAGTCATTCCCTGCGTTCTGGTCCTGCAGCTTGGCGATGACGTAGCTCTCGAACGCCCGGGCCGACATCTCGGGCTTGGTGGTCCAGTAGTCCTTGGTCTTGCGGTCGTCCAGCTTGCGGCTGCGCTCCTGCATGCGCGTGCGGTTGATGGCTGCATTCACCTCGCGGAACGCAGCCCGCATCTCCTCGCGCACGCCACTTCCGCTCTGCGAGTCCAAGGTCATGTAGGTGTCGCCTGCCCCGCGCTCGCGCGAGAAAAAGTTGTCCAGGCTGTGCCACCACTCGTGGGCCAGACTGCCCGCGCCTTCCCGCTTCGTGAGGTTGATCACCACGTTGCCGCGCTCGTAGTGGGCGGCGGCCGCATCGGTGCCGCCAGTGCCGCGCGCGCCGAAGGCCAGACCCAGGCGCCCGCCCAGCGACAGCGCCCGAGGCGGGAGGTTCAGCACGCCGGCCAGATCCATCAGTGCGTCGTAGGCGCGGTTCAGATCCTGCTGGCGGCGCCCGCCCTCCACGTAGTTGCCGAACTGCACGCCACGGAAGCCGAAAGCCTCCTGGAACTGCTCGGGCGTCACGTCGGCGCCTTTGCGGTAGTCCTCGCCGATGCGTGGCGCGTTCTGATCGTTGCGCACCGGTGGCACGGCCTTGTACTTGTCCAGCAGGTCTTCCAGCTCGGTCTGGTTGTCGGCCAGGTACTGGCGCGCAGCCTTGATGTCAGCGAATCCAGTTTTCAGTTCCGCGACGTTGCGGCCGATCTTCTTGCCGATGAAGAACTCCCTGGCTCCGCCCGCGCGCTTGCCGTAGATCTCGAACGTAGCGCCCTTGGTCGGTGCACGCTCCTCTGCCAGCAGCTCGGCCGCCCGCTTCTTGAAAGCCGCAATGGCCTCCTCGCGGGTATCGCCCTTGGCCAGCTCGCGCGGCCAGTTGCCGAAGGCACCCTTGGCTTCACGCGACACGCTCCAGATGGTGCGCGGCGGGTTGTACTCCACGCGGTCGTACATCGAGTAGTGCCCCACCGACACGTTAATGCCTTTCAGGGAACGCTCGTGGCCCATGGCCTCGTAGAGCGCAACCTTGTCAGCGATGCCACGGGGCATGCCGTCGCGGTTCAACTTGATGCGCACAGCCGAAGGCTCCTGCTGACCTGACAGCACATCCTCAGCAAAGCCGCGCAGCGTCTCCACCTGAGCGGACCAGCCCTTGAGCTTCCAGGACGATTGCGGCTTGGTAGGCACGCCCTCGCGCAGCGCGCGCACCAGGGACACGGCTTCCAGCGGCGCACCTCCCTCCAGCAGCTTCTGGTAGTCGGGCTCGGGCCAGGTCTTGGAAAGCGGGTGCGCCTTGATGTCCAGCTCCTTGGCCTTGGCCATGCCATCGGCGTAGGCCTCGGCGTAGAGCATCTTGCGGGCGCCGTGCAGCGTCTCGCCGAAGTCCTCGATCTTGGTGGTGGACCGTGGTGCTGCTGCGCGGGCATCGCGTGGGCCAGATGACGCCGAATCCGCTACAGAGTTGATAGCTGCTGACGCAGTATCCACAGCCTCTGCGGCTTGATTTGAATTGCTTTCTTGGCGTGGGCCAGGTCGTGGGGGGGAAACCTGCTGCTGGCCACCCCCTTGTGCGGTGCCGGATGTACCTCCAGCGCTTGATTCATCAGCGCTGGCAGCTACCAATTCAGGAGCGCTTTTCGTGGTGCTGGGCGTGGTGGTGGCCACCTGCTGCTGCGCGCCGAAAATGCTGCCCTGGCCAGGCGCCACCTCCCGGCCAGTGTTCGCGTCCATCATGCTCAGCGCGAACTCTTCAGGAGCAGGGGCACCATTGCGCTGAGCGGTCTCCTGCTGCTGGCGCCGCGCCCGCGCATCGGCTGCGGCCTGCTGGCTTTGGTTGGGCGAGTCGCCCAACAGATCCCCGGTGGTTACGCGCCCAGGCTGCGCTTCTTGAGTTCCTTGTCCAGCACGGCTTTGCGCTGTTCCGGCGTCAGTTTCTTGAGGGCGAGAGCGGCCTTGATCGCCTGCTGACGCTCCTGCTTGTTCGTTGGCAATGGCATCTTGGATTTCCTCGTCGGTGGCGCCCAGGGCGCGCAAAAAGTCTTCTGTGCTGGTGTTGCTGTCAGCTGTCAGAATAATGTCATCGTCGTTCAGGTCGAACAACGCAGGATCGGACAGATCCGAAACGGCAGAGGCTGCATCTTCTTCCATCTCGCGCTGGCGCGCAATGCGGCTTTGCATTTCTGCTTCGGCCGCGTCGGCGGTGTACTGAGCCACGATGCGCTCTCCCCGCAGCGCGCGGCCCACCAGGTCGTAGAGCGCAGCCTCATCAGGGCTTGTCAGAAAGCCCTCATCCACAGCGGCCTGCGCGAGCTTGTCCAGAGGCTTGCCGGTCTTGCGGAAGATCGGTCCATAGCCGGGCACCATGGCCTGGCGCTGCTCAGTCGTTCCGGGCGCAAATTCCCTGCGCTGATCCAGCGCGATACCGTGCTTGGCGATGAAGGCCTTGAAGGGATTGGAATCTCCAGCCGCAGCGCGCGCGCGGTTGCCCGGCGCAGTACGCTTTGCCTCGGCCACCCGGAATTCCTCGCGCTGCTGCTGGGCGGTGGCCGCTTGCTGGGCATCTTGCGCATCAATCTCAGCCACCACCTGCGCCAGGCGCTTGCCCTTGGTATCAATGCCCAAGCCGCGCGCGACTTGGTTGGCCTGCATGGCATTGGTGCGCCAGTTGGGTGCACGATCCACTACAAAATTCATAGCGCCTTGCGATTTCTTATCGGGCGCCGCGACCTGATTCACCCCCTTTTCTCGCAGCACAAAGCCCAGCGATTCGTCGCCACCTGCGGGAGTCACCTCGTGGGTGCTGACCAGCTCTTGGCGCTGCAGCTCCTGCTGGGCCACCTGGCGCGATGCAAACGGCGCACCGTTGGCACTGGCCACTGTCTGTGGTGCTGGCGCTGGCTGGTTGGCACGGGCCACCACATCGGCGCCGCCTTCCTGTCGAACGCCGTCAGCACCCGCCACCATGCGACCGGTGGGAGCGTTGTCGAAGGTCACGCGAGGCGATGCCGGATTTCCGGCTTCGGCCAGCGGCACCACGGGCGTGATGTTGCTCATACCCAGTTCGGCGCTCCGCTGGCGCTCGGCCTCCAGCTGCTGACGCTGGGCCGTGATTGAGTTGCTGCGAGCTACTGCCTCGGGCCTGGTCTCGGCGCGCACATCGCCGCCGGGGCTGGCCACCAGGCGGCCGGTGGCGCTCTGGTCGTAGGGCAGCTGCCCCGCGGCCTCGTCCTGAGGCATGGCAGCGCGGGCAGCGGGGTCAAGGCGTGCCGTGGGTGCCACGTCATAGCCGCGCCCGGATGCGTGGGGAATCACCGACATTGTGATGCCCTCAGCAGCGGCTGCACGGCGCAGCGCGTGGGCGCGGTTAAGTGCCAGGGGTTCGCCCGGCTGCAGATCGGCGGCGAGGGCCAGCTCTGCGATGCGGGTCTGATCAGGATTGACCGTGGCGGCAGGCGTGGCCGGGGCTGTGAAGTCGATACCGTCCGCAGGTTGCTGACTCTGCTCTGCATCAAGGCTCAGCCGGGTGGCCGGTGCCTCACCAGACCGGGCATCAAAGTTCTGCAGAACACGTCCACGCTCCATGTCTTGGGGCGTGAGCTCCACCGATGCAGCCAGGGCACCACCGACCAGCTCCTGCAGGCGGGCGTCACGCATGGCTCTTACACCGGGGGGCAAAGTCTGGCTATCCAGCTCAGCCAAGGTCACGCGGGCCTCGCGCTGCTGCTCATATGGCAGCCGATCGATGCCGGCTTCCAGCGTGGTGCGCTGCTCCTGCGCCGTTGGCTGTGCAGGAACAGGGGCCAGTCCCAGATCACCAGCCATTAATACGGCCTTGGACAAGGGCCCTGCGTTGGGGTCGATGGCAGGGGCTGCTACATTTTCAATAGCTGCTTGCGCTTTCTGGTCAGGCGCTTGAGCCGTTTCTTGCTGAGAAGGCGGGGCACCGTCTGCGCCATGTACGCCGGTGAGCAACGACACGCCCCCACCGGTAGCCGCCCCCAGGGCTGCGCCCATGCCAGCCGCCGCCGCTACGCCCTTCATGGGGTCGATGGTCTTGTCGTAGGGCATCGCTGCGCGCTGGCCCTCGTACTGGGTCACGCCCTCCTCAATGCCTTCCTGCGCACCTTCCACGGCAGCGGTTTTCACCGCACGGCTCACTGCGTTGCCGGTGAAGCCTTTGGCGCCGGCCACCAGACGCTCAGCCCCCACCAGTCCACCCAGGCCACCAATAACAGCCGGGATGACACTGGCTTGCCGACCAGCTGCCACGGCCTGCTCATCCGTCGCGCCACCCTTTGTTGACAGCTCGTAGGCCGTGCCCGCGGCATCGCCGCCCGCCATGGCAGCACCAGCAGCAACACCGCCAGCCAAGCCTCCGCGCGCAGCGTTCAGCCCCGCGATGGATGCCAAGGTGCGTCCGCCCTTCACCGCAGCACCCGGCCCCACAAACGAGCCCACGGCCTGCGCCGCCGACAGCACCGGGTTGTCCACCACGTAGCGGCCCACTGCGCCCAGTTCACCCATCACGCCATCGGCATTGGCCACCCCCTGCTGGAAGCGCAGCTTCTCCGCCTTGACCACATCGCTCTGGTTGGCCTCACCGGCCTGCACGATGTTCTTGTCGATCCATCCCGAGACCGCGTTGCCCGGGCGGATGAAGTTCGCCGCAGCGGACACACCGCCTGCGGCAGCGTTCGCCGTCTCTATCACCGTGTCGTTGGCGATGGTGGCGAGAGTGCGCTTTCGCTTGGGCAGAGTGTCATCTGCAAGCTGGCCGCCGAAGCTATCGGTGGTGACGGCGACTCCACCAAATTGATCATTGCTCATCCCCCGAGTCTTCTCGCGCGCGAGCGCAAGGGCAAACCCGGTGGGGGGGTCACAGGCGGATGGTCAGAACAGCGGCATGCGATCACTCAGGGGCTAACAAATGCATCCAAATGCTACATTCATCAGGGAAGTGATGGCGGCTGTGTGCTGCAGGTAACGGGACGCCATTTCCTGGAACTCAATCAACCAAGTACAACGAGGAAAAAGGGATGCAGTACGACAACCCCGCTGGGCGGCTATTGGAGATATTGGTCGCGGTGAAGCGACATCCGAAAAACGCGGAAGCGAGAGAAGTCTGGCGCGCAGTGTTCGGTCTGCCTAAAAGTGATCCGGGACCTGTCCTCTCGGCAAAACTCGGGAAAGCCATGCTGCTATCCCAGCAAGCCCTGGATCTTCTGGCGGAGGATCATCCGGAACTTATAGAACCGCCTCCATCCTGGGCGATCCAGGTTAGCGGGGCCTTCCAGGTTCACAACGTTCACGGGACGATAGACACGTTTGCCAATAGCATCTCGGACGACACAATTGCCAATGTGCGGACTGCAGCGGTTCTGCTTAACAAAGGGTCGAACAGGAAGGTGCTTGCCAAGGCCGAACTGGCCGAGATGAAGGAGGCGATCGAAGCTGTGTTGAAAGACGTGTTGAACACCGATGATCTCGCCACTGGCCTTCGTCACTATTTGGCACGAGCACTGCGAAAAATAGTTGTCGCTATTGACGAATACGAGCTGACCGGCGCTACACCCATACTCGAATCAATTGAGCAGGCCGTGGGGCATGTCATGGTCGACGCTGAGTACAAGTCGTTCTTGCGCGATTCAGAGTTGGGTCAACGTGTGTTCAATGCGCTCCAAGCTGCGAGCGGAATTGTCACTATCGCTGTGGGAATGCCAGCTCTTTCCCTGGCCGTTCAGCAGCTTCTTAAGTAAAACTGACGGCACAACGAAGCTCAGCTGCATGGAGTACCAACTGCAAACCCGACTCCTGCCCGCGATGTTGGCGGCTCATCGGTCACCCCTGGGTCGGGATAGCCGATGATGCTCAGCCTCGGCTCTGCAGCGCCTACGGCTAAATTTCGCAGTCCGCTCAGACATGAAAAACCCCGCTCGCGGCGGGCTCTATTTGCCCGCCTTCTGTGACTCTTTCGACTGCCCGTTTGGGAAAAGGCCGCGGATCACCCCGAGGAACGCGGCGAGAACGCTGACCGTCACGCCAGTCGTGACGGCAATGAGGACCTTGTCACTCCAGAGTTCGTTCCCACGGACGCCGTTCACAATGCCGGTCGCGAACAGCATCAGTCCCCACCCCCACAAGCAAGCACACGCCAAGCTATACGCTTTGTCTGCGTAGGTTTCCCGCAGCGAGCGGTTTGACACCATGTCAGCCACGATTTGTGGCTGAATGTCGTCTTCCTTCTTGGCATCCCTTAATGGGGCTGGAGGCGTGTCCTCTACCAAGGAAACGTCAGCTGTGGGCTCTGCAACTAACGCAACCCGAGCTGCAATTTTTTGCCACTCGGCTTTCACCTCTGAGTCGCTGCTGGGTCCGCTCGGTCGCGCCGGGGGGAGGTCCTCTTTAGGAAAGTCTGCCATCAGATTGTTTGATCTGACAGGATCTCGTCAAATGTGATTGGAGAGCCATCAGCCTCCTGCCCGGCGATCTTGCCAGCAGACCATGCAGATCCTGGCAGATGAGTCATCGCTGACAAATGCCCCGCGTCAATGTGGCCGAACCTACCAATTACCGCATCTATGAGCGCCCAGACATCCGTATCTGTATCCGGCACCGTAGGGACGTTCATGGCATATCCGTTCACGCCCATGCTCAACGTGGTCGCCATGTTGTCGATGGGCCGGTAACCGTATGCCTTGAACTCGTGATAGATCGAAGGAATAACCGGCCCGTGCGTCCAACGCGCAAAACTGTCATCCAACAATGGCGCATTGCGATACTTGCAATACCATGCATGCGCAAAGTACATAAGCTTTTGCAACTTCATTGGTGAAAGATTCGGCAGCCGCCCTTCCTTCGCCCGGCGGACGAAAGCGTTGGCGACTGCGTATGCAGAGTAAGCCATGGCAATTCCTCCAGTTGGTTAAAAGCTGTACAAATACACAGCAAACAGCCTCAGATTCTATCAGTATGGCTCATATTTGGGTAACCTATCGTGACATACAAGGACGAGGGCATGGTGTCGCATCGAACTAGATAGAGGAGGTTCGCCATGGGAACATTCAGCCCAACACACTTGGTAAAACTGCACAGCCGGAATTCAGCACCTCAGCCTGAATTGCTCATCCCGCGCCTTCTTGCGCTCTGATCGCACCCAATCAAGGTCGTAATACCGACTCCCAGCGCGCCCCATGGAGTCCAGCATGGCCACACGCTCACTCCATAGCGCGCACTGCTCTTTAACGGCGGGCTGCTGGGATCGTTGTGACTGCATGGGGGCATTGTTGTAGGTCGGAGCAGGCATTTTGGTGAGCTCCTCGGCTTCATCCCGCTGACGCTTGGCTTCAGCCACCTGGTTTTCCCAACTGACATGCTTGGAAACAGTGGCGCTACGCTCGAGTGTCCACCCACGCGTCGCGCAACGCTCAGGAATCCAATACATGGAACTGCCTTGCGCTCGGCACAGGTAGATGACGGTGGTTTTTGGGCCGTTGAGGTCACTAACCGGCGGAGTAACGTCTACTTCGCGCCCACCCTTGCAAGGCTCCTGGGTATAGGTGTTGCCACATCGGTAGACTTGGGCATGCGCTCCCATCGATGCAATGCAAAGCACGGCAAGTAACGCCAATCCTCTCATCTTTTCCCCCTTGCACAGCAGTGTATCAATCCGTTTCGGTGGTGGAAGGTGATCAAATCAGCGCCCCTTTGATGCCTGCGACCCTGTGAATATTTCTGCCCGTCGATCCGCGCTTGTCTTGGCGCTAGCACTGTCTGTTTCTCTCCCAACGCTGGCCCGTGGTTACTTCGATGACCCAGCACCGCTCACGGTGCCGCACCCTACGAGTTTTGCGGAGTGTCGCCAGTTCTTTCCCGAGGGTCGACCGCCAGTGGTGCCCAAGCGCCCTGCCCTGCGTGAGCTTTGCTATGAAGCGTTTGCGGTGCTGCACAGTGGAGAGACCAAGACGCCGGTATATGTGGCGCAACGGCTCAATCGCAAGAGTATTGAAGATGCCGATGAACGCCGTGCAGACAAGTTCTTTGCGGATGCCCGTCTGCCTGCTGCGGAGCGTGCAGAGCTGGGGGATTACAAGCGTTCTGGCTTTTCGCGTGGTCACATGGCTCCCGCGGGAGACATGCCTACGCCAACGGCCATGGCACAGAGCTTTTCTTTGGCAAACATGGTTCCCCAGAACGCACAGCAAAACGGTGGCTCTTGGGCCAAGATTGAGCAAGACACCCGCAAGTATGTGCTCCGTGCCAAGGGAGATGTGTATGTGATTACTGGGCCGGTGTTTGATGTCAATCCTCCGACCATTGGTGAAGGCCGGGTACGCGTTCCGCGTTACTTATTTAAGTTGGTCTATGACGCGACGACGAGTCGCAGCTGGGCGCACTGGCAAGAGAACCGGGAGGGGGAACGTGTCTCGCCTCCAATCACCTACAAAGAGCTGGTGCAGCGCACGGGGATGAACTTCTTGCCATCGGCCGTGAAGTAGCCCAGCTTAACGCGTGCAGCACAATCAAGGGATGGCGAACCTCTATACACCTATGACAAAGGCACTTCAGGCGCACTGGAAGGCTCACGAGAACGCATACCCGCAAAAGTTTGTCCTGACAGACAGTGCGCTGACGGCCCTGAACGATTGCCGGAGGCTGGTGATGGAGTCCATTGCCAGCCCACTTTCGCCTGGATGGGATAGAGAATTCATGGGCGTCCCCGTAGAGAAAGGAACAGCCAATGTGATGTTTGCCCTCGACGGTACCGAGGTACCCCTTTCTTGAATGCCCCCTAGCGGGCCTATCAGTCAGGCTTGCGATACATCCGCCCATCAGCACTCATATAGGCCGCACCTTTGGGAAGTGCATCGAATTGCTCCTGGCTGGTCACCTTCGGCGCAGCCGGTGCCCTACCGTCATCCACTCGGACCGTTTCGCCTGTAGTCTTGTTGTACCGATAGACGCTGCCCTGCGTAGTGCTTCCGTCTAGGTTCTTGGTGGTGGGAGTGACCTGCAGACCCCATTCGTTCTGCGGTGCTTTGCCGGCCAAGGCAAGCAGACGCTCACGCGCGGTGCGCTGGGCTTCGGGTGTCGCAGCGCTCTCAAGAGCCACCTGGGCTCTATCCAGACGGTCGCTGGCACGATTCTGGTAGCCGGCGGCAACCTGCTCCAAAGACAAGCGGCCACGGGCGATCTGGTTGGCGTCATTCACGCCCTGGGCCCGGATGTCGGTGCGCTGCGTCTCACCGGCTTGCTGCATGCCCTCACGCTGGATGGACGCGTTCTCACGCGCAGCAGCCATATCAAACGTTGGCTGCTCTCCGCGCCGCTGGATGTCTGCCGCTAGCGCTGATTGGTATGCGGCAATCTTTCCCAGAGGGTCACCTTTAGCCGTAGACCCGCGTGTACTCCAGGCCTGAGTGCTGCTACCACTCTGCCATTCTGGAAGATTTTTAATACTGGAAGCGGACACTTCCAGATTTCGCAGATCGTTGCGGGACTGCCAGTCGTTGCCGCTGTGACGCACCACCGGCGCTTGAACACCTTGGGTTGGTGTTGTACCTGCAGCCAGAAGCCGCTCCCGAGCGCCCGCGCTCTGCGAAGTTGCCAGGTTGTCGGCAGCTTCCATATTCTGAGCACTGATCTGACCGCCAGAGCGTGGTGCGTTACCGTTGATGGTGATGTCCCCAGCCACGTTGGTGCCCGAGTAGCTGTTGCCCACACGGGTCACGTTGCTGGTGGTAGCCGGGTCGGTCGTGCTTGGCGCAGTAACTGCGGCCGGGGGCGATACGGGAGGGGGCGCCAATGGGTTCGCCGCCAGGGGATTCACAATGCCCCGCCCAGCGCCGGCCGTGGAGGTCGCGGAAGTCCGCTCCGCTGCAGAGCTGGGTAGCGCGCTGACAGCAGCTGCGCCGGCACCTGCACCCAGGAGCCGCGTCGCCGCGTCGATGCCTCCGCTGATTGCACCACCTGTCTTGATGACTGCAGGAATGGCTCCGCCCAGCGAACCGGGAAGCGCCGATGCAATATTCGACAGATTGCGTCCAGCCTCAGTATTCATCCAGCTGCTCTGCGAGCCATCAGGCGCAGGTGCCGTTTGCCCATCTGATGGGATCTGAGCCACACGCTCCGAAAGAGGCTTGCTCTCGGATGACCCAGAGGATCCTGCTGTCAGAGCTGGAGCAGAGGCAGGTTCCAACGTAGATGCACGCTTGGCATCAGCAGCTTGCTGAGCGACAGCTTCAGCCTCCGCCATGGCCGCCTGTCCAGCAGCCTGTGAGGCTTGCGTAGCGGCCGCACGTTGTTGCTCCATCGATTGGATGAAGGCATCGTTATCGAACCTGTTGGGCCGCTTAGGCTTGTCGTCCACCAGACCGCCGTTTGCATAGTGGCGCTTGCCCTTCGTGGGCACGGGATCGTGCGTCTCGTGTACCAGGTCCTGCAGGCGCCGCACGCCCACCTTGCGCACGGTGTCGTCGGGCAGAACAAACTCGCCCGCCGACAGCTTGGCATCAATGGAGTCGCTGGTCCCAGTGCCTGGGCCACGGACATATCCACCATTACGGAAACGCTTATGCGGCGAATTGGCTCGGGCAATTTGGGCAAGTGTTTTGGGCATGGCTAGACCTATATGAAACCTGGGAGACAACCGATACAGCGGGGCAGCCTCACCAATTGATTGCGACGACTGGGGGTCTGCGGTCGCGGTGTTTGCGCTGCACGTTCGCGTCGGGACGTTCGCCAAACGCCTGTACGAACAAGGCAAGAGACTGGGCCGCCTTGCTTGGATCGAAGGTGTCTGCGTCCTGCTTGAGGTACGCACGATGGAGCACCCAGTCCATCAGGCGCTCGTGGAAACGCTCATGGACCTCGGGCTTGGCAGCGTCCACATCAGCACTCAGCGGCTTGAGAGCGCCACGAAACACGGTCAATGCGACTGAGCCAGCTGATACCGGCGAGCGCACGAAGCGCAGGCGGGGCGGCTGCGCTCCAGATGCCTGTTCGAAGATGAAGTGCGACGGCTTGCCAGACAGCAGCTCCCAACCTGGGGAGTCCTCATCCAACTCATCAACACTCGTTTCTTCCAGCTTTTTTCCATTCAGGGTAAGGCGCTTGATTTCCAGAACGCTGGGGTGCAGGTTGTAGGTCGAAACACCGGGCTCAATGAGGAGACTGCAGACACTAGGCGTGCTGCGATCCTCGATCAGCTTTGCGCGCTCGCATGCTTCCTGCACCGCCTCATTCAGGTAGCGGACGATGTTCTCCGAGGTCCAGAAATACGGCACCTCGTTGTCCATGACGGTGCTTCTGAACTCTTGGATGAAGTCCTCTACCTTCATGGCTTACACCTTGGCCGTAAGCTCGGTGAAGATGGCATCCGCTTCATCGCGGGTAACGGTGAAGCCCACAGCAGCCTTCAGGCGCAGCAGGTTGGGCTTACCCTCTGCAGTGAAGTCGCCTTCGGCTGCTCCGTCCAGCATGCCCTTCAGCGCAGCGGAGATGGCAGCCTTGCGGACCTCCTGCGTCATCGTTACAGCAGAAGCACTATCGTCAAAGCAGACCGCACCGCGCGCGCTCGCTTCCTTGTGGAACATAGGGTCCAGCTCCACGCCATCGGGTGGGATCACGGCCGTGTGGCCGGTGGTCAGCGCGATGTGGATGGGCTGGTCAGATGGGGAGCGGAATTTCATGATGATGTCCTTGAAAAGCGCCCGGCGGGTGTGACTCCGCCGGGCAAAGGGGCACCAGGGCCCCAACCACGAAGAAACGATGGATCAGCCCTGGCTGAACGCTGCGCGGCCGTCCACGATGTAGAGGACGGTCAGGCGGCCAGCACCTGCCGTAGGAACTGCGCCGGTGCCAGTCCAGACAACCCCCACAGTTGCCGCGGCTGTGTACTTTTTGCCGGTGGGAACGATGGCTACGGCCCCAGGCGCTGTGATGTCGGCCGACTGATCGGCATAGGTCGTGTTTGCTGCAGCCGCAGCGCCCACCTTGTCGCCAATGGAGAACTTGTCGTCAGTGGCAGAGTTGAAGATGGTGGTGATAGCTAGGTGGCCACCCACAACAATGGCACCCGCAGGCACATCGACCGCTGCGGCATAGGCGCCGCTGGTGACATCGGAAAAGGTGAAGTCGGCTGTGGCCGCAATGACTTCCTGACGGCCGGATTTCTTGGTGATGGTCATGATGAGGTTCCTTCAACATCAGGGGAAAATGGAAGGACGGAGCCCGCAGGCCCCGTCCCCGGGGCGCATTACTGCAGGTAGTGGTCGATGGTCAGCAGGCCGAAGTCTTCGTCGGAGCCGTCGTAGATCGAGGGGAAGACAGGCTTCAAGAAGCCGATCATCCGGTCGATGTTCAGACCCACCTGGCTGTCGTACTGGAACAGCTTCTCGACCCAGTTGCCGTCGCCGATATCAGCAAAGCCCAGGGACTGGGCGCCGCACAGCAGCGTGCGAGTGCCGTTCACCAGACCACCGGCCCCCCACTTCGAGCCCGATGCAGCGCCCTTGGTGTTGTAGACCAGCGTGTGCTCATGCAGCACAGCACCGTCCACGGTCACGGTCGCGCCGGTGAACCAGGGCGAGTCGGTGCCTGCCTTGGTAGCCACAGCCACCACCGCGCGCTGGTAGTCGGGGTCTTTCTTCAGGGCCGCCAACGTGCCGGGAGCCACGAACATCACGTAGTACGGCTTGCCGCCAGACATCAGCGGCTTGATGCGGTGTTCCTTCGCGTAGGCGATGGCGTCCACGATCATGGCGTACTTGGGGACGTAGGCGGTCGTGATGCTGCCAGTGTTGGACACCTGCAGGCTCGCTCCATCCCACATCAGCGAGCGCTTGGCCGAAGGCGCGGTCACGTCTGCAGCGAATGTCAGGCCTGGGAACACCGAGCCAACGCGCGGCGCACCGTTGTTCTCGAAGGCGTAGCTGATGCCAGACATGGTGAGAAACGCCAGTTGGTCAGTACGGTTGGCCAGCCAGTAGGAGAGCTTGTCCTTGCCCTGGTATCGGAAGTTGATGACGTTCTTCTGGTCGTCCATCCGGCCCTTGTTCTTCACGCCGTGGCTGATCTGGTCGATCTGGATGATCTGGCTATGGGAGGCCATTGCCTCTTCCATGCCCTCGCGCTCATCGTCTCCGCGAACGCCGTCACCAACCAGGTCAGCAACTAGCTGGAACAGGCACTGGGTGCCCTTCTCAGTCGCCGTGAGTTCAGTGATGCGGTGAACGACACTGTTGCCCGTATCGCTCATGAAGTTCTTGAGAAACATCTGGTCGCGCGCAGCCTTCCAGACGACGCGGGACCAATTGACTTTCTGAACCGGCGTCAATTCGCCGAATGCAGTGAATGACATAGCTATCTCCAATAAGTAGGGTTACTTCTCGGGACATGACGCCGCCCACTTGCGGAAAACATGACTGTTGTGGCGGTCAAGGCGCCAGACCTTTTAACGCCGGTCCACGGCTGCACCCATATGTGACGCTGGCAAGGTTGGTGATTCCTTGCCAGCCTTGAGCCGCTATGCGAGGCCGAGTGCCTTATCCATCTCGGCTTGCGACAGACTGGAAATCTGGTCGTCGGTCAGCTTCGTGGAGCCATCGATCTTCGGCGCGGTAGCACGGTTGCCCATGCCAGCCTGCACCGCAGCGGGTTGCAACATGGAATCTGCAGCACCGCGCTTGTCCGCGCGCTCCAAGCGAGTGTCAACTGGCGGATTGCGATTACCTAACCCTACGGGGGGGGAATCAGGGGCAAAGCGGGGAGCAACAGTAGCAATGGCGTTCGCCAATGCGAGATGGCGTGGGATGCCTGCGGATGTCTTGGCCAACACCATGGCCTCGATCATCTCCAAAGCGGCTGCGCCCTCTTCCTGGTCCAGCCACGGGTATTCCTGAAGCGCACGGCTTACCACATCCTGGGCCTTGGTTGCGGACTCTTGCTGGCGAGATGTCTGCTCGAACCGCTGCAGAGCAGAGTTCTCGATGTGCTCGTTGATCTCACGCCGAATCGCGGTGGCAGCCTTGGTGTCTCCGTCCAACAGAGCCTGGGCGTACTGCTCCTCAGCGGCATCCACGTCGAAGGCTGCATGGGCCGGAGTAGGAGCTGCTGCTGGAGCAGAGCCCGACTGCCGGCCTGCCTTGAGCGCCTGGACCTCTTCCTGCATGGCCGCCAACTGCTCTTCCAGCATCCGTCGGCTTTCATTCACTTCGCGAAAGCGGGCATAGGGGACGTTCTGCGTTGAGCCAGTACCCTCCCCATAGCCGGCATCGGTGGCAGCCGCTGGGGCTGACGTGGTCGCAGCAGGAGCCGAAGCGGGTGCTGCAGCTTCAGTCTTACCAGAGCCGGGCAGATCATCGTTGCCCAGGTCCAGCACTTCATCGTCGTTGCTGGCGCCGGTAGCCCCTGGCGCTTGGGTTTGGTCTTGCGTCGTCATCTCGTGGTTCTCCTTCAAGGTTGCAGGCCATCAGCGGCCAGGGTTTCGATTCCTTCGCTCGCGCCCACGGCGGGGCTGGCGGGGTTCATGGGGTCGGTGTTGTGAGGCAGGTCCACCGTGGGCAGCCCGGCAGGTGCTTGGGGAACGATGGGGCCCTTGTCGTGATCCACCGCGCCCGCCGACTTGAGCAGTCCGTCAGCCAGCGCAGCAGTGGCGGGTGTTTGCGCGATGACCTGGGCCGTCTGAATGGCGCTGTATTGGCTCTTCACCTGCACGTCGGTCGCCTGCACATCGGCCTTGCGGGTTTGTGCATCCAGCAGTCGCACACGGGCTTCCACCGTGGGGTCAGCGGGTGGCTGGTCACTAGGCAGAGACTCCAGGATTTCCTGCTTGTCAGACAGGTTGGAGTACCGCACCATGGTCGCGTCGTTGATACGCACGCCAGCCTTGCGCATCTCCAGCGCCTGCTGGAATTGCGAGTTCTGGAAGGTGACCTGCATCGGCTGCTCGGTGATCACCACGTCATAGGTGCCGATGGTCACGTCGTTGATGTAGCCGCCTGTGGTCGGGTCGAACTTATTGATTTCCAGCAACTCCTCTTTCGGCTTGCCGGTCATCGGGTCCGTCTCGGTGATGCGGAAGACGCGGTGCGTGTCGTAGTACCGCTGCATCAGCTTCAGGATGCGCTTGGCCAGTAGCTGGCGCGTGTAGGCCAGGTTGTCCAAGGGCACTGACAACTGCTGCTGGCTGGCGAACTGCTTGGCCTGAATTGCAATGCCGGAGGTCTCCGGGCCCTGAACGCCGCGCATGGCCTCGGGCACCGTCACATCCTTGAGAGCCTTGTCCGCGCGGTCGATGAGGTGCGTGACCCCGGTGGGCACCTGGTTGGGCTGGATCTTCTGAGGAGGCTTGGCGCCCTTCTTGTATTCGATCACCAGGCCGTTCTGGGCCCCTCGGGTCTCCAACTCCTTCATCGTCATGTTGGTGACGGAGTTCTCCTCTACCACCCAGCCGCTGTTCGCGCTGGAATTGACGATGTGCACCACCTGGCTGACTGCTTTGTTCAGCACCTCCTGCGGGCCAATGGCGTTGTCCACCATCCCGACCGTCTTGCCACGGCGGAAGTAGGCGAAGTACGGCACCACGGTGAAGCTCTCGTAGGGGCTGTATTGGTCGTGGAGCGTGGCGGTGAATGTGGTCACTACCCACTTCACCCGGCGGCGCATGCGTTTGGTCCGCACGGCACCGTTGGCCAGCGCGTCGGCCACGGAGTCGGCAGCCATGGTGGCTTCCACCTGCACATCGCCTGTACCGGGCCACACCAGGCAGGGCGTCAACTCGTAGACGAACCGCTGGCGGTCGATGATGCGGTAGCGCTCCAGGCCATCTTCCTTGTTGACGCACGCATCGGTGTAGCCCCAATCTTTGCGAGTGGCGAACTTGTTGCGCTCGACCCCATCTTCGAGGTCGCCGAAGTCGTTGCCTGCGTCGTTGCTCAGCTCCGCGCGCTTCCTGGCCTCCTTGCCGTAGATCTGCTCGATCTCGTCCAGGGTGAGCCAGCGGGTGATGATCACGTCGCCCCATTTGTCGGGGTCGTAGCTCTTGGCGTCGGGGTCTGGAATCACATCCAGCGGGTCCAGCGTGCTCACCACGATCTCGCCCTTGATGTTCTCGTCGAAGGACATGCGCACGTCGTAGTAGCCGCGCTGCTGGATCAGCCCGTCACTGAACATCTGGGTTTCGTGCCAGTGCAACGCGCAGAGGTCGGCAACCTGCATCACAGCCTTGGACAGGATCGTGGCCTTGAAGAGGTCAGAGTCCCCGCCGCGTGGCTTGAACGCGATGTCCATGCGGTTGTGAATCTGGTAGCCGATGGCGCTGTTCACGCTGGGCATGATCTGGTTGAACTCATAGCCCGGTCGGCGGGCCATGATCAACGCAGCGCGCTGCTCTGGCGTGAGCTGGCGGCCACCACCCAGGTACATGTCCTCGCATCGTGCCGCGTGCAGCAGGTAATCAGTGTGGCCACGGTCCTTGCCGTAGAGGTAGCGAGCCCAGTTCTCGCTGGCGGCGTTGTCTGCAATGCTGGTGGGGTAAGTGCTGGTCATGGTCATGCAGTCGCTTGATCCCAGTGGTCGGATCCAGAGACGGCGAGACGGTCGCGCCAGCTCTTGGCCCGGGGCTTGGGCTCGGGTTTGGGAATGTCGGCCGCGAAGGTCATGGCCACGGAGTCGCCCTTGTCCGGGCTGCGGCCCAGCACCAGGCGGATGTCGTCCTTACTGCTGATCTGGATGGCTGCGCCCTTGCCCATCGTCACGACCTTGTAGCGAGGGGCTGTGAGGTCGCCCAGCAGTTCCTGGTCAGGCGGAAGCGCGATGGGATCAGGGTTGGTGGGGTCCAGCGCCTCGCGTAGCAGCCAGTACATCTCCGCGCGCTTGTTGCGGAATTTCATCTGGCCGGACTTGTCCATCAAGGTGCTGCCCTCGGAGCCCACCACCGGGTGGACATGCAGGCCCAGGCCCTTGATGAAGTCCAAGGCGCTGGAACCAATACCGATGCTGTCGATGCACACCACCGCGCCGTCGCGGATCAACGGGGCGATGAAGCCTGCAGCGGTGGGGCCGTCCTTGGTCACCACGCCAGGTGCTGTCACGATCTTGTCGAACCACTGACCGTGGCGGCGAGCGGCAGACGACTTGTCCTGACCACCACGCGAAGGGTCGAAGCCGATGGCGGTCATGAGGCCTTTGGAGTCCCGGTCCTTCCAGCGCGCCTGGGCGGCTTTCACCCACTCAGTGGGGATGAGCTGCCACACCGGGTCGCTCACACCCGCATTGAAGTCGCCCCGCAGCATCTGGCTGCGCAGAGGTTCGGGCAGCGCCTGCAGGGTGGCCTTGTAGCCGGTGGTGCTGTAGAACAGGTTGTCGTCCACGCTGGAGGGGATGAACGTGCGACTCTTGGGCGTCATCAGCTCACCGCCCACCATGACCGGCGTGCCGTCGGGCACCTCTTGGTCTTCGCCCTTCTCGTTCGTGACGTACCAGCGCAGTTCGCCTGGCTTGGCCGGGTTCGGGTGCTGCGGGTCCAGCCAGGCGGCCCAAAATCGCTTGACCCATTCGCCCTCTGCTGTGGTCGGTGGGTTACCAGCTGCGACAACGCGCTGGCGGATGTTGGGGTTGTCCGTGCGCAGCCAGCCAATCAGGGTGCGGAACTGCATCTCCGTGAAGTGGCAGATTTCATCGAACAGCTTGGCATCGTGCGGGCGCCCTTGATACTTCACCCAGTCGCCGGGCTCTTTCACACTGCCCAGCTCCAGCACGCGGCCATCAGGCAGGCGCCAGATACCGTCCTGGGAGTTGTATCCCGCGCGTGAGCCAAGGATCTTGGTCATGCGCTCTTCAATACCGATGAGCTGCACGGCCTCACGCCGGAAGATGATGCTGTGCTCCTGCTCGGTCAGGCACAGGCCCAGCAGCAGCTCGGTCTTCCCACCGCCAGCAGACCCACCGTAGAAGATGATGTCGGCCTTGGAGTGGTAGGCCGCCGACTGGGGCCCGGCCTGAGGCACCCAGATTGCGGGGTTCGCCACCATGAGGAATGAGTCCACCGCCGCGCGCATCTCTGGCGTCATGCCCTTGAAGGCCGCCAGGATCTGTTCGGTGGTGGGCAGGGGCAGCTTCATTGCTGGCCACCTCCGGCGATCATCTGGCCGAAGAGCGCAGCCAGCCCGGGATTCGCCTGCAGGACCGCCGACATGCGCACTGCCCGCTCCGCATCGGTCAGGTTGCGCAGCGCCAGCGGGTCGTTCTTCTGGCCATTGTCCTTCTCGTACAGGCCAAGGTGCTTGAACAGCTTCTCGGCAAAGATGGCCTTGTCGTGCATCAGCACCTGCATGCCGTCCTTGGTGCGCTTCACCCCCGCATACAGCTGGGCAGCGGCCGGGCTCAGATAGCGTGTGTCCTTAACCACGTCACGCGACACCCCGTCGCCGCAGCACTCGGTGCAGTCTGGGTGTGGGGGGCGGTGCGGGTTGAAGCCGATACCGCCCTCCTCGTCGAACTCGTCGGCGGGCTTGCCATCCTTGCGCCACTTCTCGAAGTCGGCATTGCGCTGGCCCACCGTGCGCTGGCGCTTGAAGTTCTCGCCCCAGCAGTGGCGACAGCAGCCCACGCGGGTTTCGACCAGTTCGCGGGGGTCGGCGGTGGCAATCTGCCAGGCCTGCAGCAGCAGTGCATCAGCGTTGATCCCGGTGCGTTCCTGCTGTGCCGCACGCGCCGCGGCGATGGCAGCGGCAATGTGAGGTCTTCTGAGGAGGTCGTAGGACTGCTCGGCCGCCGTCTTGGCGCTGTATCCGGCGCGAATGGCTGCCTGCGTTCCGTTCAGGTCAACCAGGTACTCATCGACGAAGCGCTGCTGGCGAGGCTCAAGTCCGGGCGAGACGACAGGTGCAGCTGGGGTCAGCTCTGGGGCAACCTTCCGGGCTCGCGGCTGCGGGATGGCCGGCGATTTGTCTTCCTTGGGCGGCCTCTCTAAGCCTTTCCCACCACAGTGCTTGACCACCATGGTGTGCGAGATACCGAAGGCCTTGCCAATCTCCCGCGTGGACTGGCGCGTGCTGGAATAGGCCTGCTCTACCCCCACCCAATCTATGACCTTGGCAGGCGCAGCAGTGCCGCCCTTCTTTGCGTCAGGTGCTGGTTTGGGAGTCTTGGGGTTTCCGGTGTCCATTTACGGGGAATGATTCCCCTGGTGGCTGGAAACCGGAAACCAGATGGGGGGGCAAAATCACCCCACGTACATGGAGCAGTCACCAATGGACCTTAGCAAACTTCCCAAGCAGCCAACCCTTGCACACCCGGAACCGCGCTCTTACGCAGAGGAAGAGTTGGAGCGTGCGAGAAAGGGGCTAGGGAGACTCACCGATGAAGCCGCCATGAACTACAAGGCAGTTGGCGGAATCGATATCGCCGAGCTCGACAGGAAGCAGGCAGCGCGGGAGGCAGAAACTCTGCAGCAGTTATCGATGGAAAGCACTCAGCGCATGGTGAGGCAGTTCTCGGCTCAGCAAGCGCGAGAGGACGACAAGGTGGAATACGCACGCCGCAGCGCCGAAGCATCCGAGGCAGCGCTGGAAGCTGAGAGGCAAAGGACTGCTGCAGCTATTGAGGATGCCCGCATAGCACGAGAAGATGCTCGCATAGCTCGAAGCTACATGCGGGCCAGTCTTTGGCTTGCGGCTGCTTCCTTGGTCCTTGCTGCCTGGGCACTTCTTAAAGACCATCCCTTTTGGTGAGGCTGCTCCAGCTCTTCCCCCATTTGGCAGGATCAACCCCCGGGATACGTCTGCCAAGCCGCTCTAAGCGGACAACAGCCTTGCTCAATCCAAGGCGCCGTGCGACCTCCGCATCAGACATCGTGCCGAGTAACTGGACCTCCTGATCAGTCCAGTTGTGGCTGAGCCGAGCTCTGGGTAGACCGAGCTCCAGCCTGATGTTTCTGGCGGTACTTCGCGATATGTTCAGCTTTTCCGCCAAGGCGACATCAGGCACACGACCAATCAACGCGGCCTCTGACTCTGTCGGCTTAAAACGCAGTGGTTGCCATCGTGGAATTCCAAGCTCCCTGCGCTTTTTGGCAACTTGATAGGCGGGGACCCCGAAAGCTCTAGTGATCTCCTGGTCAGACATGCGACCAAGCAAGCTCAACCATTCAGCGGGGCATACCCGAGGCAACCGGTACGCGAGAATTCTCAAAGATCGGCGTTTTGCCGTAACCTTCTCTACTGGCAGGCCCAAGATCCTGGCCACCACTGCATCTTTATCGGTACCGAGCAACGCGAACTGCTCGGCGGTCCAGCCGCCTTTTGGTTGGCGACGCTTGAATCCCTGTCTCCCACTGACTGCCGCAATACCTCTTCCGCGCCGAGCGATTTCAACCGTGCTTTTCAGAAGCCCAAAACGCTCCGCAAGCTCTTGATCGGACACCTTGCCCAACAACTCCAACAGCTCCTCAGGCAGCGGCGGGCGAGTAAATTTTGGGATTCCATTTCGCTTGCGCAGCTGAAACACCCTTGCTGAAGAGATCCCAAATTGCGAGGCTATGACGGGATCAGGAGCTGTGCCGAGTAGTTCTACGGGCAGCAAGGAACCGCCTGAGAGAGGAATCCCCAGGCTTTTTCGCTTCTTGCGAACCGCATTCCTGGCCATATCAAACTGCCTTGCGAGCGCGCTGTCGCTGATCTTCCCCAGCAAGGAAACAGCTTCTTCTGTCCAAACGGTCATGCGCCTCATGATCACGCCACCCCAAGGTCACGCTTGATTCCCTGCATCTCCTGCTGAAGCTGTCCAACCCAATTGGTCAGCTCACCGGTGCGAATCAGCGCTTTGTTGCTATCGTTGATTTCGTCCAACTGGCGGGCAAATCCTGCGAACAGCAGCCCATGGCGGCGGGCCTCGGGCGGTGTGAGCTCAATGTATTGGTCACCAATTTCAAACTTGACCAAGCCACTTGGCAACACGGTGATGCTCTGGGGGCGCTCCGAGGGGTACAGAGGAACAACTTGGATCATGCCCTTGCCTGCTTTGACGACTTTCCCGTACGTCACCAGGCGCTCAACATGGTCATCAATGATGCTGAGCGGCAAACCGGTGACATCACGGAGCACCTGGCGGGTAATCACACGGTCTTCGTTCGACAAACCCACGACGGTCTCCCAGATGATCTGACCGGTTGGGCGCTTCTCTTCAGTGATCGTTGTGCTCATTACGGGTGTTCCTCCATGTCCAGGTTTCAAAATCCGACGGGTGCACGGCGCATCGTCTGCTTGTCGGGCTCGGCGAGGCGCTTTGGTGTGTCGCCCATCCAGTCGCCGATTTGCTGGTACCGCCCAACGAAGTTCAGCGGTACCACGCCTTGAGGACCGTTGCGATGCGCAACGATCTCCAACTCTGAATAGCCTTCGAAGGCAGGCAGCCGTTTGCTCATGGGGTGAGCCCAGTCTGTAAACAGCAACGCGATCTGGTCGGCTGCCGCTTCAATGGCACCAGAGTCCCGCAGGTGGGTCATGAGCGGCCGGCCGTAGTGCTTGTCAGCTTCGCGGCTCATCTGGCTCAGCACGATGACGGCCATGCCCAGATCCAGGGCCATGGCCTTGATGCCGTTGACGATCACGTCCAGCTCGCGGTTGCGGCTCTCCTCCCCTGCTCCCGCCATGAGCTGCAGAAAGTCCACCACCAGCACATCCAGGCCACTGGCCCGGCGGCGAACCTGCAGCACCTTGCGGCGGATGTCGATCAGCGACAGTGCGCACTGGTCATCGTGGTACAGGGACAGCGCCCCAAGAGCACGGGCCGCGTCGGTAACAGCAGTCCACATCGAACTGTCAGCCGGATCTGCCTTCAGGATTCGGCTGAGGTCCATGCCTCCAGCTGCGGCCGTGTGCCGGTGCATCAGCTGCGACACGGGCATTTCCTGGGACAGATAGAGCACCTTGTTACGCCTGGCCATGAAGCGTGCGATTGCCAGCGCCAGGGCTGTTTTTCCGTGCTTGGGACGTGCCCCAATGACCAGCACTTCACCGCCTCGGAGCCCGCCGTTCAGGATCTCATCCAATCCCCCAATGCCCGTGGCCATGGCCGGGTTCTTGCCGTCACTCAGGTCCTGCAGCAGAGCCAGGTAGTTGGTCAGGGATTCGTTGATGTCCTGTGGCTCGCGGTTGGACTTCACCGCCACCAGCTTGGCCATCAGCATGTTGGCCTTGTCGATCTGCTCGGCAGAGTTGTAGCCTGGGGTCATGGCCAAGTCGGCAATTTCCCGGCCAGCGCTCATGAGCTGACGCAGACGATGGCAGTCGGCCACAGTTCCTGCGTACATCCGCATTCCTGCGGGGCCTGGCGCGAACGATGCGAGGCCCGCGATAGCCTCCAAATCGGCTTCCACACCATGCGCACGCAGTTCGACGTGCACGGCCACTGGCTCAACCGGGTGGCCCTTGCTGCACAGCCGCTGGATTGCACGGTAAACGTCGGCGTGAAACGGGTCGTAGAAGGCGGCAGGGTCAATGCTGGCCACACGGGTCAGGCCCTCGGGGTTCTGGATCAGTCCGCCCAGCAGCGCAGACTCCGCCTCGATGCTGAACGGCACGGCCAAGCGCGGGGATTCACGCATGAGCAGTCTCCCTCTGCTCGCCGTGGTACTTGCCGGACAAGACCTTTTCGAAGTTCCCTGCGTTCACCAGCCAACTGAGGTCACACGCCGGGAACTTGCCGTTACGCCCCGACAGGAAATCGCTGTCCGCAACGTACGCAAAGTACCGCATGAACCATGCCTTGCCCTCCTCGGCTGTGCTCGCCAAACGTTCGCCTGTGCGCTCGCCACGCTCGTGCTTGGCGGTCATCACCCAACGCCACCGGGCACGCATGGCCTTGCCATTGGCGCCATTCACGAATAGCGAACGCCGAACAGTGGGCATCGCAGGCAGAGCAGCCTCATAGCTGTCGATCAGACTTTCGAATGGGCATGGGGGCACACCATCGTCAGGCTCTTCTGCATCCGGCGGCTGCGAAGAAGCCGACAAAGAAGCTTTAGCTTCTTGAATTACCGTAGGAGACGGAGACGGAGACGGAGACGGAGACGGAGACGGAGACGGAGACGGAGACGGAGACGGAGACGGAGACGGAGCATTGCTATCAGCATGCTGCTCTTGTGCTGGTAGCTTGCTAGTAGCATCCTCAACAGCATTGCTAGTAGCACTGCTGCCAGCATTCCTGATTGCAGCGTATTCCGGCACAAGGCGATCAGCTTCGGCAACACCATGATGACGTTTGGCTGCGTTCCAACGCGCTTTTGCGCTGCGCGCTTCAGATCCTGCAGCCCAAGGGTTGTGCTCATGCCAATCGTGCAAAGCGTAGTCACCCTCTACCCCGTCAAGGAAGCGCACGGAAGCAAGGGTTTCCACAAAGCGGCCCTCTTCGCCCTCCCACTCTGCAGCCAGTTCGATATCCTCATTGGACATCCCCGACAGATCACCATCGCTGCGATTCGCTGCCGTCCAAAGAATCAGGCAAACCAAGTTCCAGCCGGCCGCCTGCCCCAGGCGACGCATCAATTTCTTGGCCTTCGGATGACCGGGCAAGCCAGTCGAGATTCGTGCATCAGTGGCCATTCAAATTTCCTTGTTGTCGATTGACTGCTGGTGGGCTTCCGCCCCACCTTCAGGGCGCCCAAGCGCCATGTCTTGCCCCCATTGCTGCAGCTTTTCTACGGTCTCGGGGAATGTGTAGACGCTGTGCGCCCAGTCGGGTGCTCCCGCCTGGGGGTTGAGCCACCCTGTCCACGCCCCTTTGGCAAATGGAGGCAGCATCAGAGCTTGGAGAGGCGCACGCCCATAGCCGATATCGCCCTGGGCACTCTCCCGAAAAAACCGAATGGAACGGTTACCGGCCCGGCCATGAAGTTCAATGGCCATCCGCAGGCGGGCGAACTCGGCGTCTTCTCCATCTGCCGCGAAGAAGCGCATGCGCGGCGCAGGTGCGGAGTTGAAAAGATCGGGAGTCTTTCCTACCTGTTGTGCGAGCGCGCGCAAGCGCAGAACGTCAAAGCAGTAGTGCGGCACCAAGCTGGGTGCGCCACCATGGGCATTCGCAGTCACCTTGAGCACCCCCATAGAAATGAGGGTGTGGACATGCTTGCGCGTTTGAACCTTGGAGAGGCCCACCACGGCAGCGAGCTGCTGCATCGATGCCGCGAAACTGGCGCCACAGTGGTCCTGCAGGTCAGCCAGAGCGCACGCGACCGTCTTGCATGCAGGCGGCTCAATACCGGCAGCAAGCACCAAAGGAGTGACAGGTTGGATTTGCTGGTTCACGCTGGACCTTTCGCTCGCTGAATCAGGTGGTGTGCTGCAATTGCAGACTCCTGCTCATGAAGCACCTCTCGGGCGGCGATTGCCCGTGCCTCAGCCGCCGCCAGGAAGTTCGCAACTCCCCCAACGTTGCCGGCGCTGACCCCCACACGGTGCAAGTCGCCGGTCGTGGTCCTGATGGCGATGTACACCATGCCAATGGTTGTGGGATAGATGGCCAAGCCGTATTCCGGCTCGTCAAACACAACGACACCGGCATCGCGGAGCTCTTGCCAGGTAGGCGGCGTTGTCATGCCACGGCCCTCATATTCACGCGCCCGGCCGCACGCTCAATGCGTTCCGCCAGCTTCGCCTGAGCGCGCACGGCCTCAATGAACTGGCGTTGCAGTTCCACAACCTCGTCGCGTGGCCCGATCATTTGGGAGGGAGAGCAACTGAGCTCACGCAACATGTAGTCGATGCCAACCGTGCACCCTCTCTCCCGCGCAAGACGCATCACCATCAGCAAGTGCTCTGGGGATAAGCGTTCAGGCTTGTCCTCATTCAGACAGGCCAGCAAATGGCGCTGGGCCGCATCCACGGCCTTCTCGGGCCACAGCTTGTGACCCACGACCTTGCTGCCCCCTGCGACCTTCACGCACTCAATGAGCGCCTGGTTGAGGCTTTCGAATTCACCCATGGCTCACTCCTGAAAATGCAGCGTTCACGGCAGTTCCCAAAAATTGGGAACGCCGAGGAATGACAGCGAACGGCCGAAAAAAAACAATGGAGTCCATGAACACATCACGCACTCCCTTTTTCGCCCCGACCATCGGCCAGCTATTCCACGAGAGCTTGCGCACGTCGGTGTCGGCGAACACCGACCCAGTCACTGGCCAGCAAGTGCAGACCATGACCACCTCACGCCTACAGCTGGCCTGGGTGGCCGGGGAGTTGCGCATCGCATGCAAGGCAAGCCGAGTGCAGCTGGATGCAACACAAAACCGGCAGCGGCCTGGTGCTCTCGGCACATGGGGCAATTGAGTAGGGTCAGCCATGGGCGGCCTCTTCGGATGAACCAGCACTTGTGACTGCATCCGAAATAGCAAAGTGATCCACCAGCCGCTGAACCGTGCTCACCCGAGGATCCACCCTCCCCTGTGCGATCTTGGTGAGGGTGTGATAGGGAACCCCACTCTGCTCGGCGACGCTAGTCCACCTCCCCTTCGTTTCGCCCAGCTGCCGGCGGACGGCAACAAGGATTGATTCGACATTGCTCATCGGCATCTCCAAGAATGCCAGCATGATAGCCATTTATGGCTTATCAATCAACCACACATGGCTAGACAACAATGGCACTATCCAAAGATGGCTAAATCAAAGATTCCCACTGACCCAAACTTGGGCAAAAACCTTAATTTCTTGATGAAGGGAAACCACAGCCTTCGCAACCAGACGCAAGTCGCCCAAAAGACTGGGATGTCTCAAAGCTCAATTGGCCGCATCTTGCGAGGAGAAGTGAACCCATCAGCCGCAGCGCTCAACCGAATTGCAGAAGAGTTCGGGGTCGATGTAGGCGATCTCTACCTTGAGCACGAAGTGTTCGCAGAGAAACACATGAGTCCGCGCATGCGCGATCTGAAGGCAATTACTGGAGCAATTGACAAATTCGCAACTGCGGCTACGCGGCGCGCTCAGGGATTAGTTCCCCTGTTCAATTGGAAACTTGTGGTGGTGGGCGATGCGCCCGAAACAGCTGAATGGGTCGTATGCCCAACCCTTCATAGTGACCACACCTATGCCCTTGATGTCAGAGGACTCGGGATGTTTGACCCGGCTGGCCCAATCTCATTTCGAGAGGGTGATCGCATTTTTGTTGATCAAAAGGTTCAACCAGCACACAAATCAATTGTTGTTGTGCGCATAGGCGATTGCGAAGAGGCCACTCTTCGGCAGCTCATTGAGGACGGGGGGCAATGGCTTTTACTGCAGCTGAACCCTAGTTGGCCAAACCGAGTGACCCCACTCACCAAGGATGACGCAATCCTGGGCACCGTGATAGCTAAAGTGCAGACCTTCAACTAGACCTACCGCAGAGCGACCCAACTTCGCGCCATACCTCATCGCGCTCCAAAAAAGCCGTTTATGGCTTGACAACTTCTGCATTTAGTCCAAAATGGCTAGCCATTAATGACTAAATCATGAGGCATATGCAAGCTACAGACACCGCCGCCCTGCTGCAAGCGGCCCCCGAAGAACACAGCCGTCGCTGCGCCCTCGCTAAGAGCGCCATCGACTCAAAACGCTGGCCCGCCGCCGCGTGCGGCCTGCGCCACGCCGCCGCCCAAGCCCAGGCTTGGGCCACCCAAGCCAGTGCACTTGCCGATCTGTGCGATGCCGAGGCAGCGAGCGGCCGGGCTCATTCCGTGGTGCCGGCCACACTGGCAGAGCCTGCACAGGCTTTCCTCTCGCCCGCCGGGCCAATCACTCTTGAAGCACTCGAAGCCGGACTAATGGCGCTGGCCCACCGCCTGGGCCGCGATCACGCCGTCCATGTTCGCCGCGCCATCAATGGCGTTGTGCAGGCCGCGCTGAGCGAGTCAGCCGGCCTCCCTGTTCCCCCTGCCCTGCGTGTCCAGGTCCAACAGGTAGGCGAACTGCACGACAGCGCATCCCTCGAACCTGCTGATGCAGCCTGAGCCATGCACGCGTTAACAACCCTCCTTCGCTTGGCGTCCATGCGCCGCCGAGCTGGCGCCAGCCCCATCAAATCGCTGAGATGGGCTGCAGGTCTGCTATGGCGAGATCACCAGATCAGTCGTAATCCGCCTATCGAACGCAGCACTTATCAACGCTCGTAAACAGATCAGATTGGAAACTCAAATGGCCAAAAATCCCATGTTCATGCCCAACCCCAATGGCAGCGATGAATACCTCGTCAATCTGGCGGGGGTCGTGCTGCTGTCGTCCGACGCAATCTTCGGGGATCCGTCTGAAGCCACCACCCAGGGGCGTACCAACGCCATGCGACTGGTCGAGCGCACGCTTCAGGAGGCGGAACAACGCGGCTTCACCCAGTCCAGCACCGTTTGGGCCCTCATGCGTCGCAATGACTTCAACCCCAGGCTGAAGAACCTTGTGCAAGAAGCGGTGGACCGGATCCCCAACGAAATTCAGGCGCAGATCATCCACAGCATTCGGAACGCTGCCAGCGCCAAAGCTGCGAGCCATCCTCTGGTCACGGCCACAAAGCACCCAGGCCGACATGAGCCTGAGACCAACCCCCGCTTCACGCGCCCCGGGCCAGACGGTATCGACCCGCGCTTCTGGGAAGCAGGCCGGGCGCTGCGTTCCGTCGCAGAGAAAGAGGGCAAGGCTGCCATCCACAAGCCGGAGCACGCCCATTTGTTTGCGCAGATGCACATGTTCGCACCAGAGGCGTTCAAGCAGGAAATGGTGGCAAAGGCCATGGAAATGAATCTCTTGCCCAAAGCCACCCATGTGGGCGAAGACGGTCAAGTTGTGTTCACCTCGCAGCAAATCGCCGACAAGCACGGCATCAGCGTCGAGGAGATAGAGAGCCTTATTGCAAAGGCGGGGCTTCATGACCTCTACACCGGGCCGGTGTTTCCGCTGCAGTAAGGCACGAACATGACTCTCCACTACCTCACCCAAAGGGCGATCAAGCTCCACACCGGCCGTGTGCCGGGAGCACAGCAGCCCGCGGCAAACCTCAGTGGCCCGGCCACTGCCGGTGGCCTGGATTACATCGTGCTGCGCAACGTCGGCGGCGTCCTGGCGGTCTACCGCGTGCTGCCCGTCAGCAAGACGCTGAAGCGTCTCAAGCGCTGGCCGAAAGAGGTGGAGTGATGACACTCTTCACCTCCTTTGTCTTATTCGGCGAGTTCGGGGCCCCCAAAAGGTCCTATGAGCTTAACCAGCGCCTCGTTACGCTTCTCCTCATGGCTAAATTTTTCGACAACCATCGCCCGATAGCTCTTGCCGTGCACCATCAGGTACACGCAATCGCGCAGGTCGCTCGACGCGTCAGTGTTGCGCATAGCGCACTGACGCAAGAACAGCGCGTGGGTGTGCTCGTCAACCTTTGTCTTGAGCGAGTGTTCCAACTTTCCCAAAGGGCCTGCAACACCCCGAGAAAACATTGGCAGTCCATCAATGCCAGCCGCAGGATCAGCCAGCCTACGTTGGACTTGGCCAAGAATCAGAGCGACTTGATCCGTGCTCAGGTTGGCAAGAAGTTCAAGGACCTCGTCCGCAATCCGTGCTTCGCTGAGGTTCAAGGGTATTTCTTCAGAGGATTGCATGCTGGACTTCAGTCGAAAAAGTTAGCGCTTCAACTTCGAGATCTCTCGAGCAGATACCGAACAAACACCAGCGCGCATGACTGCCATGTTGAACTTATTACAGACACTCGGGCAATGAACGTTGAGGCAGCCAAGCACTACAAAAGTTTTGTAGTGGGGTCAGGATTCTGTTTGACGTTTGATAGGCCATTTCCCTGCAGCCTTCAGCTCCTGTGCCGCTTGCCTTGCTGCGGCAATCGTCTCACCAGCTTCGGCATACAGATGCTTCAAAGCCTCGGCGGCAATAGCCTTACTCTGAGCCTCAAGTTCATTCTGCGACAGCGCCTTTCGCTCCTCCAGGAGTTTGTTCAGTCGCTCAATCTCCTGCTTCAAGCTCGTCGTCTCAAAGCCCTGCTGCGAAGTTTCTTGCCCAACTGCATTGTCCGTTTCAAAGGACTGGTGCAGCCGCGCCACTATCTCAGCATTCATGGAGCGACCGGTCGCCCTCGCAGCCTCTTCAATCCTTTCCTTCAATTCGGGAAGCATGCGGAGCCCGAAGGGCGCAATGCTGCCCGTTGGAGCCGTTGTGATCTTGGGTGTACGAGTCATAACTACGCAGTGTAGTAAAAAAATCACTTGCGCCAGATAGCTACGCCGCGTAATAATTACAGCGCGTAGTCAAAAGGAGTTTTTATGCAAGGAAATGGAAAGTTGGCACCTTCGCCGATCCGGTTGCCACAAGACCTGAAAGATTGGCTGAAACATCAAGCAGTCAAGAACCATCGGTCATTCAATAGTGAGGTGCTCTCCCGGCTTGAAGAATCGCGCAGCCGTCAAGAATCTCCTTACACGCCTCCCCCTCCACCGGACTGGCGCCTTTAAGGCTTCACAAGCCACTCCGTTAAAGAGAAAAGAAGCAGTGATTTCAAAGTGCACATCATTGAAAAGTGCCGGAATTAGCTGTTTTTCGAGGATGGTTGAAAGAGCGAGGCCTTTTACGATTGATCACATGAACACACCGCAAACGCCCCCAGGAAAGCAAAAGGCCAGCACCTAGCCGGCCTCCCGCCCGAGAAACAACGCAGGTCAGAGCGCGTTGCTTCTCTCGACCAAACCCCCATGCAAAAGGAATCAGATCATGTCTGAGGTTACCACTCGCCCTGCTACCAACGCAACCAAGGCCACAACGCGCGCTACAAAGGGTGTTACCACCCGACGCCCCAACCCTCTCATGCGCCGGATTGAGCAGGCCCTGCCAGAGCCCATAGAAGTCTTCGACGTTTTGTACCGTGTTGAAGAGCTCGGAACTCGTTGGTGGAGCATTATTGACTGCGTGCTGGAAAACCACCGCGCACGAGCTGGTAATGCTGAGCCGTTGCCTGAATGGGCACTCCGCATATTGACAGACCAGGGGCGCCACAGCGCGACTGAAGATGAGTTTCGCACCCAACGCACCACCCTGCGCGAGATGCTCCGCCTCCAAGAAGGAGCATCGCCAACCTTTACCTATGAGGTTTGGGGGGACCGTACAACCCGGCTCTCGACAGGCCATGACTGCGTTGCCGATGCTTTGCCAGCCCGTGATTTCTGGCGGACCAATGGGCATCCCAACGCAAGCATTCTTAAATTCAGAAAAGTCGCACACTGCTGCAGTGCGAGTGTCGCCGAGCAAAGCAAGGCAGGTGCAGCATGAGCGCCGCGGTTCTCGAACGCCGTGCTCGGCAACGCCCCACGCCACCTGCCGCCCTTGGCATTCCTGCTCACGCCGTTGAGCGTGTCACCACGCCAGCCGACCTGGGCCACTTCTTCGGCCTGCAGATGATCCAGACGCACGCAGCCTTGTGCCACCCAGAAATTGAAGCGGGCGACTGCATCGAGGTCGATTTCGACCGCCGCGAGGTCCGCCACGACGGACTCTACATGATCACAATTCGCCACGAGGATGGCGGCGAATGGCATGGCGCCCGTCAATTCCAGCTCCGCCCAGGGGCTGCTGGTTGCGACTTGTGGGGCTTCGACATCTTCGCGGAGAAGTGGACGCCCGTGTCCGCAGCCATGCGATCTCGAATCACTGTGCATGGGGAGGTCCGAGAAGTTTACAAGCCAGCGAGCAAGCTGCGGAGGGCTGCAGCATGACCACCACACTCGAAAAGCTCGCCCGCCTGGTATCTTGGAGCAAGCCTGCGCCAGTGATGCAGCTCCCCATGGGCTCCGCGGAGACCAAGCTGAGCACCACACCTACGGTGGTGGACACCGCCGCCTGGTACGAAGAACACGCGCAGCTCTGTTACGACCTGCAGGTGGCCGCGGTGCGGGCGGTCAGTGAGTCCGGCGCCGAAACTGCGGTCGGCGAAGCACATGCGGCCCTGCTCGCCCACGCGGCCATCATCAATGGCGGCTCAGATCCTGTGCTGCTCGCCAAGGACGGGAATCACACCATTCCATTCGAGCGCCTGATAGCCGCCCGGGCGAGGATCAAAGTGCTGGAGGCAGAGAACGCGCGGCTGCGCGCAGCAGTAGGTGCAACGCCATGACCGCTGATGTGATGACACAGCCTTTCATTCAGTCCGCGCGCTTCGTGACCATCAAGCTGTGCGCAACTATGACAGGGCTTACACCGGCAGCCATCGAAAAGCGCATCGAGCGCGGCATCTGGCTGGAAAACAAGGAGTGGCGCCGCGGGCGAGACGGCCGCATTTGGATCGATACACGGGGGATTGAGGCATGGGTTTTAGAGACGGAGTAGAAGTCCGCGAGCGCAGCATTCGGCTGTTCTTCGTGTACGACGGAAAGCGATGTCGCGAGACACTGACAGTTGCGGGTAAGCCGCTATTGCCCAGCGCTGCCAACGTAAAGCGAGCTCATCGCGTGGCCGCTGAAATCCGGGACAAGATTCGGCTCGGGACCTTCGTTCTGACCGAATATTTCCCAGACAGTCCACGGGCGATCAATGCGCCACCGCCGACCGAAGAAAGAACTTTCGGCAAATGGTGCGAGCTATGGCTGGAGACCAAAGGCCGCTTGGCCAAGCGAACGCTCAGTCAGTACACGAACGCCCTGGCCATCTGGAAAAGCCTGTTGGGCGCAGACTCCACCATGGCGAAGCTCACCCACGCCACTGTGGCAGCCAAAGTAGGCAGCTATCCGTGGAAGTCGGCAAAGCTCCTGAACAACTACCTGATCCCGCTGCGCGGAGTGTTCGCCCTTGCAGGCCGGGAGCTGAAGACCGAGAACCCCATGGAGGGGATCGAAAACAGCAAGCACCAGGCCGCCGCGCCCGATCCACTTTCCACGGCCGAAATGGAGCGCATCCTTACAGACCTGCGCGAGCGCTACGACCCGCGAGTGCACGCCTACTTCGAGTTCGCATTCCTGACCGGTATGCGACCGGAAGAGCTAATCGCGCTCCGTTGGGATGACGTGGACTGGAACAATGGGACCGTGCGGGTGGAGCGCGCGCGCACCGCTGGCGAAGTGAAAGAGCTGAAAACCTACAACGCTCGGGACGTAGACTTGGTGGCACGGGCCATCGTGGCGCTGCAGACCATGAAGCCATGGACTTTCATGGATGGAGTCGAAGCGGCGATCTTCCAGAATCCCGTGACCAACCGCCCTTGGCACGACGAGCGCAGCCAGCGGGATCACTACTGGACACCCAGCCTACGCCGCTTGGGTATTCGGCGCCGGCGGGCCTACCAGACCAGGCACACTTACGCAGCGAACGCTCTAGCGGCGGGAGTGAACCCGGCATACATCGCCCGCCAGATGGGGCACAAGAACGCCAAGATGCTTTTCAGCGTGTATGCCAAGTGGATCGACGGTGCGGACCGCGGGAGAGAAAAGGCGAAGCTGGAAGCGGCGCTCAGAAATGAAAAAGCCGCCAAAGAAAAGGCGGCTTAATCAAATGGAAACCCGTTAAGTTCCCTGCAAGTTCCCCGTAATACTGAAGGCTGGTTTCCTTCAGAGGAGAAACTTGGTAGGCGCGATTGGACTCGAACCAACGACCCCCACCATGTCAAGGTGGTGCTCTAACCAGCTGAGCTACGCGCCTGTTTGTATTCGAGAATGCGATTATAGCATCAGTTTTTACGCCGAATCAATAAATCCAAGTTCAAGATCGCCCGAAGCTCAGCGCCTGCGCGCCGAACGCACGCCGGCCACGCTGGCCACAATGCCCAGCACCTTGTTGAGACGGCCCGAATCCGCCACCTCCACGGTGAATGTCATCCACGCCGTACCCTTGACCGACTGGGTCTGCACCCCGATCACATTGGTTTTTTCGCGGGCAAACACTTCAGAGATGTCACGCAGCAGGCCCTGGCGGTCTGCGGCTTCCACGGCCACATCCACCGGGTACACCGCAGCGGCAGCGGCCTTGGGGGTGCCCCACTCCACATCGATCACGCGCTCGGCACTGCGGGCGGCCATTTCGCGGAAGTTGCTGCAGTCGGCGCGGTGAACGCTTACGCCCTTGCCCCGGGTGACAAAACCCCGAATGACGTCAGGTGGCGCGGGCTTGCAGCATTTGGCCAGCTGGGTCATCAGCGAATCGATACCTACCACCAGCACTCCGCCTTTGGGCGCGGATTCATTGGTGCGGGTTTTCTTGAGCAGAAGGTAGTCGTCCGGCTGAAGCACTGGCTCGGGCGGGCGCAACAGGTTTTCGATGTTGCGCAGCGAAAACTCGTCCTTGCCCACCACTTCAAACAGCGCATCGGCCGACTTGAAGCCCAGCTGGGTAGCCAGGTCATCGAGCTTCATCGCCGTCTTGCCCTCGCGCTGCAGCAGCTTTTCCACGGCCTCGCGACCACGGGCCACGGTTTCATGCGTGGCCTGGGCGTTGAACCAGGCGCGTACCTTGGCCTTGGCCCGGTTGCTGGTGAGGTAGCCCAGATCGGCATTGAGCCAGTCGCGCGAGGGGCGGCCTTCCTTGACGGTGGTGATCTCCACCGTCTGGCCGTTTTGCAGCGGGGTGTTGAGCGGCACCATGGCGCCATCCACGCGCGCGCCTCGGCAGCGGTGGCCCACGCTGGTGTGCACGGCGTAGGCAAAGTCCACCGGGGTGGAGCCTTGCGAGAGTTCAATCACCGCTGCGTCGGGCGTCAGCACGTAGATGCGGTCTTCAAACAGGCCACGGTTGGGCACGGCGCCTGCCAGGTCACGCTCCCACGCCAGCAGCTGGCGCAGCACGGCGATCTTGGCGTCGTACTCTCCTGCGGCAGACACGCCCGCGTAGCCCTTGCTACCTGCCTCTTTGTAGGCCCAGTGTGCGGCCACGCCATGCTCGGCATGTTCGTGCATGGCCTGGGTACGGATCTGGATTTCCACCGGGCGGCCCTGCTCGTCGCGCACGATGGTGTGCAGCGACTGGTAACCGTTGGGCTTGGGCTTGGCGATGTAGTCGTCAAACTCTTCCACGATGGGGGTGAACTGCTCATGCACCCAGCTCAGGGCGGCGTAGCAGTCCTTCACGGTGGGCACCACCACGCGCAGGGCGCGCAGGTCCAGCACCTGGTCAAACTTCAGCGACTTGCCCCGCATCTTCTTGACGATGCTGTAAATGTGCTTGGGCCGGCCCTGCACGGTGGCGCTGATGCTGCGGCTGCGCAGTTCAGACTCCAGTCGCTGCCGCAGCTGCTGCATGTACATCTCGCGCTCGCCGCGCTTTTCATCGAGAAGGCGGGCCACTTCCTTGTAGGTGTCCGGCTCCAGAAAACGGAAGGACAAGTCCTCCAGCTCCCACTTCATCTGCCAGATGCCCAGGCGGTTGGCCAGCGGCGCAAACACCTGCAGTGACTCGCGCGCGAGGCTAGGCGACACAGGCCGCTTGCTGGCCGCATGAAAACGCAGCGTTTGCAGGCGCGACGCCAGGCGCAGCATGACCACACGCAGGTCGCGCGAGAAGGCCAGCAGCATTTTGCGCACGTTCTCGGTCTGCACGGCAGGGTCGTCCACCTGCTCGGCTGCCAGGGCCTGCCGCTGCACGCGCATGAGCTTGGTGGTCTCGACGGCCAGGGCCGCGAAGCTGTCGCCAAAAGCCTTGGCGATGACCTCTTCAGGCTTGTTCAAATGCACGCAGGCGTACACCAGATAACTGGCGGCCTGCATGGCTTCAGACCCGCCAATGCCTTTGAGGATGGCGGCCACAGCGTCAGCATGAACCAGGGTGTTCTCGCCCGAATCCAGCGTCTCGCAGGCCAGCAACGGCTCGGCGAACGCGCGGGCGCGGGCCAGGGCGTCAACCTGCTCGGGCAAGGCGTTGGCGGTGGCCGCAATCAGTTGCGGGAGCGGCTCGGTCTGCGTGAGGGCGGGGGCTGGGGTAGCGGGGTTTGTCTTCATCCTGCCAATGCACTTTCTGCGACAGGGGCAGCCAATAGGAAATTCTGGACGACGGCCACCTGGTCGGCAGCGATCAAGGTGGGGGCATGTCCCACACCTTCAAACTCCACACAGCGAGCCTTGGGCCCACGGGCCTGCATGGCCTGGGCTGTTTCGCGCGACAGCAGGTCGGACTGCGCCCCGCGCAGCAACAGCGTTTGGGCCTGGATCTGGTCGTACAGCTGCCACAGCACAGATTCGCCGGCGGCTGCAGCCTCCTGGGTCAAGGCCCGGAACGGCACGGCGATCGCCGGGTCATAGTGCAGCGTCAAGCCGCCATCGGGCAAGCTGCGCAGCATGGGCCTGGAAAGCTCCAGCCATTGCTGCTGCGTGTGCGGACCAAAGCTGGTGGAGATGGCCCACATCGCATCGGCCGCCTGCTGCAGCGAATCAAATCGCGCCGGGTAGCCCAGGTACTGGCCAATACGCTGCAGCGCCTCCCACTGGATGACGGGGCCCACATCGTTCAACACCAGCCGACGCACAGGTGCGGGCAGCGGCAGGCCAGGCTGCCCCGCCACCGCCATGCCGATGAGCCCGCCCATGCTGGTGCCCACCCAGTCCAGGGTCGTGATGGGCGCTTGCTGGTGCACTTGCGCCAGCAGAGCCAGCATGTCGGCAGCGTAGACGGGCAATTGGTAACCCAGGGGGTCGGCCAGCCAGTCGCTTTGGCCACGCCCCACCACATCAGGGCAGATCACGCGTGCGTGGGCACTCAGGTGGCGCGCCAAGGTGTCAAAGTCCCGCCCCTGTCGCGAAAGGCCGTGCACACACACGACCACATGGGGGTGGGCAGGGTTGCCCGTGGCATTCCATTCCCAATAGGCCATGCGGTGCTGCGCAGCAGCGGCATCGGCATGGGTTGCTGGTGCCGAGGCGGCTGCCGGGCCTGGGCACGGTACGTAGTTCAGCGTAGGTTCAATCATGGGTGCGAAATCCGGGAGCAGCGCTTGATAATGGCCGCGTTGCATCGTAATTCATTCGGACTTGCGCAAATCAGGATGCAACCAAAGCTTTTGCCCTGCCAAGGGGCGTCTGGCCCCCACGCTGCGCAAGTCATGCTCATTACGGAGAGACTCTCATGCTGAAAGGCAAAACGGCCCTCGTCACCGGCTCGACCAGCGGCATTGGTTTGGGCATTGCAAAAGCGCTGGCGCGCCAGGGGGCCAACATTGTGCTCAACGGCTTTGGCGATGTGGACACGCCCCGCGCTGAAGTGCTGGCCGCCGGCCAGGCCAGCGGGGCACAAGTGGCGTACCACGGGGCCGACATGAGTCGCGCCGCAGACATCGAAGACATGATGCGCTACAGCGAGGCGCAGTTCGGCCAGGTGGACATTCTGGTGAACAACGCGGGCATCCAGCATGTGGCCAATGTGGAGGATTTTCCCGTCGAGCGCTGGGACGCCATCATCGCCATCAACCTGACCAGCGCCTTCCACACCTCGCGCCTGGCCCTGCCCGCCATGCGCCGCGCTAACTGGGGCCGCATCATCAACGTGGCTTCGGTGCATGGCTTGGTGGGGTCTGCGCAAAAGTCGGCCTATGTGGCCGCCAAGCACGGCATCGTGGGGCTGACCAAGGTGACGGCGCTGGAGACCGCCACCACGGGCATCACCGCCAACGCCATCTGCCCCGGCTGGGTGCTGACCCCGCTGGTGCAAAAGCAGGTGGACGCCAAAGCTGCCGCCCATGGCCTGACCAACGAAGAAGCCACCAAACTGCTGCTGGGCGAAAAAGAACCTTCCATGCAGTTCACCACCCCCGACGAGCTGGGCGAGCTGGCGGTGTTTTTCTGCTCAGCCGCCGCCAACAACGTGCGCGGCGTGGCATGGAACATGGACGGTGGCTGGGCTGCGCAGTAAACCCAAAAGCTATCAATTTGATAGCTACTAGCGCATACCTATAAAGCGCTAGAGGCCAATTTCATCAAAAAGGCCCTTTGCATCACGCAAAGGGCCTTTCTCATTCTGGAGGCAGTATGGCGGTCAACCGTGCGCCGGTGCGGACCCTGCAGGCCCATCAGCGTGCGAGGTTGCCGAATCCACCGCCACTGTGGTCTTGGCACCCGGTACGGCTTTGCGGGCCAACAGCGTGTACATGGTGGGCACCACAAAAATGGTGAGCAAGGTGCCCAGCGACATGCCGCCCACAATCACCCAGCCAATCTGCGAACGGGTCTCGGCCCCGGCGCCGGAGGCCAGGGCCAGGGGCACTGCGCCCAGCACCATGGCGCCCGTGGTCATCAGGATGGGGCGCAGGCGCTGGGCAGAGGCCTTGACCAGCGCATCCACCATCTCCATGCCCTCTTCGCGCAGCTGGTTGGTGAACTCCACGATCAAGATGCCGTGTTTGGTGATGAGCCCCACCAGCGTGATGAGCCCGATCTGCGAGTACACATTGAGCGAGCCCCCGCTCCACTGCAGCGCCAGCAGCGCGCCAATCATGGACAGCGGCACCGACACCATGATGACCAGCGGATCGATGAAACTCTCGAACTGCGCAGCCAGCACCAGGAAGATGAACACCAGCGCCAGCAGGAAGACCACGCCCAAGGCCCCTTGCGAGCTCTTGAACTCGCGCGAGGTGCCATTCAAGTCGGTGGTGTAGCCGGGCTTGAGCACCTTGGCGGCAGTGTCATCCATGAATTTGAGCGCTTCGCCCAGCGAATAGTCGGGCGACAGGTTGGCGGTGATGGTGACCGAGCGGCGCTGGCCGAAGTGGTTCAGCTCGCGCGGGCTCACGCTTTCCTTCACGTTCACCAGGCTGGAGAGCGGAATCATCGCGTCATTGCGGCCCCGCACGTAGATGCTGTCGATGTTCTCGGGTGTAGTGCGGCCCCGGGCCTCGGTTTGCACGATCACGTCGTACTGCTCGGCATCGCGCTTGTAGCGCGTCACGGTGCGCCCGCCCAGCATGGTCTCAATCGCCCGCGCCACCACGTCCACGCCCACACCCAAGTCGGCTGCGCGCTCGCGGTTCACGCTGATGCGCAGCTCGGGCTTGTTCAGGCGCAGGTCTGCATCAGGTGCGATGATGCCGGGGTTCTTGGCCATCTCGGCCAACATCTGCCGGGTCACGGCGTTGAGGTTTTCGTAGCTGTCCGAGGTCTGGATCACATACGTCAGTGGCCGCGACCGAAAGCCCTGGCCCAAGGACGGCGGCGTGATCAAAAAGGCATTCACCCCTGGCAGCGCGCCCACTTTGGGCTGCAGCTCGCGGGCCATATCCAGGGTGCTGCGCTCGCGCTGCTCCCAGTCCACCGTACGGTAAATCACGCTGCCCTGGGCCACCGTGGGGTTGCCGATGTTGGCGAAGATGCGGTCAAACTCGGGGTAGTCGCGCCCGATCTTCTCCAGCTCCAGCGCATAGCGGTTGGTGTAGTCCAGCGTGGCGCCATCGGGCGCAGTGACGTTGACGAGAATGGTGCCCCGGTCTTCCAGCGGCGACAACTCTTGCTTCATCTTGGGGTACACCAGCGCCAGCCCCACTGCGCTGGCCAGCATCACACCCACCACCAGCCAGCGGGCCTGGAACAGCGCGCCCCGCAGTCCGCCACCACCGCCCCAACGGGCCGTGACCACCCAGCGCAGCAGCCGGCCATAAGCGTCCGACATGGCGGTGAGCCAGCGCTCCATGGATCGGTCGAACCAGTTGGGCTTGGGGTTGTGCTTGAGCAGCAGCGAGCACATCATGGGCGAGAGCGTCAGCGCCACAAAGCCGGACACCACCACTGCACCGGCCAGGGCCAGCGCAAATTCCACAAACAGCCTTCCGGTGCGGCCGGGCGTGAAGGCCAGCGGTGCATATACGGCCACCAGAGTCAGCGTCATGGCGATGATGGCAAAGCCGATCTCGCGCGCACCCTTGATGGCAGCGGAGAATGGGTCCAGCCCCTCTTCAATGTGGCGGTAGATGTTCTCCAGCATCACGATGGCATCGTCCACCACCAGCCCAATCGCCAGCACCAGCGCCAGCAAGGTGAGCGTGTTGATAGAAAAGCCGGCCAGGGCCATCAGCGCAAAAGAGCCCACCAGACTCACCGGAATGGTGATGATGGGAATGATGGACGCGCGCAGGGTGCGCAGGAACACAAAAATCACCAGCGCCACCAGCACCACCGCCTCGGCAATGGTCTGGTACACGCTCTTGACCGAGCGGTCGATGAACACCGAGTTGTCGTTGGCGATGTCGATGGTGATGTCGGCAGGCAAGTCAGCCTTCAGGGTGGGCAGCATCGCGCGCACACCGGCAGACAGCTCCAGCGGGTTGGCCGTGGCCTGGCGGATCACGCCCATCGAAATGGCATCGCGGCCATTGAGGCGCACGCGGCTGCGGTCGCTGGCGGCGCTTTCTTCCACGCGCGCGACATCGCGCATGCGCACGGGAAAGCCGTTCACGGTGCGGATCACAATGTCGGAGAACTGCGCCGGGCGGGCCAGTTCAGTCTGCGAAGTCACGCTGAACTCGCGCTGCTGCGATTCAATACGGCCCGCGGGCAGCTCCAGGTTGTTGCGGCGAATGGCGTCTTCCACGTCCTGCGTGGTGAGGCGGTAGCCGGCCATGCGCTCAGGGTCCAGCCAGATGCGCATGGCGTAGCGGCGCTCGCCGTAAATGGGCACATCGGCCACGCCGGTCACCGTCTGCAGCCGGGGCTTGACGATGCGGTTGAGCAGGTCGTTGATTTCCAGCGGGCTACGCGTGTCGCTACTGAAAGCCAGCCACATCACGGGCGATGCATCGGCCTCCACCTTGGCAATCACCGGCTCGTCCACCGCATCGGGCAGGCGGTTGCGCACCCGCGCTGTGCGGTCGCGCACCTCGGCGGCGGCGTTGTCGGCGTCTTTCTCCAGCCGGAAGCGCACGCTGATCTGGCTTTGCTCGGCACGGCTGATGGAGGTGATGACGTCCACCGCGTCGATTCCGGCAATCGAGTCTTCGAGGGGCTTGGTGACCTGGGATTCAATCACCTCGGCAGACGCCCCGGCGTAGCGCACGCTCACCGTGACCACGGGCTCGTCGATCTTGGGGTACTCACGCACCGTCAGGCGGGTGAAACTCACGGCCCCTACCAGCAAGACCAGCAGGGACAGGACGGTGGCGAACACCGGCCGGCGGATGGAGATTTCAGCGAGTTGCATGGCGAGCGTCGGGCAATGTCAGAAATGCAGAACTCAGGAAGACTGGCCGCCGCGCACCGGCGTCGGCTGCGTGGTGGCGCTCAGCGGACTCTGGCACGGATTGGCGCCCGGCAAAGGGGGCACAGCGGCTGGGGCGGCTGCCGTGGCCGCACCCGATACTGGCTGGGACGCAGCGGAAGATGCCGTGGCAGGAGCTTCCGCGCCTGCGGCAGAGCGCCCGGCAGAAGGCTGACCGAGCTCCACCACGCGCACCGCTGTGCCATCGCGTTGCAGGCGCTGCTGCCCCGCTGTCACCACCACATCACCCGGTGCAAGCCCTTCCACCACCTCCACAAACCCTGGAGTGCGTGCGCCCAGCCGCACGGGGGTGCGCTTGGCCACCTGGCTGCCCTCTTCCGTGCCAGCCACCACCCGCAACACATAAGGCGCTGCACCATCGGGAACGATGGCCTCCTCAGGCACCACATTGGCGTCTGAACGTTCGCCAAACACCGCCGTCACCCGGGCAAACATGCCGGGGCGCAGCTGCAGGCGGCGGTTGTCGATGCAGCCGCGCACGGCCAGCGAGCGGCCATCGGCATCGATCTGCGGGTTGATGGCCAGCACCACAGCCGAATACTGCACGCCTGGCAGCGCATCAAAGGCCACGCGGGCCGTCTGGCCGGTTTTCACCTTGTTCTGCAACCGCTCGGGCAGACGGAAGTCCACGTACACCGCGTCCAGGTCTTCCACGTTGACGATGTCAGCCCCGTCCTTGAGGTAGTCGCCCACGTTCACGCCGCGAATGCCTGCAATGCCATCAAAAGGCGCCACGATGCGCAGGCGCTGGGCTGTGGCTTCGGCCAGGGCGAGCTTGGCCTCAGCCACTTCAAGATTGGCGGCACTTTCGTCCACCGAACGCTGGCTGATGAACCCCTGGGCCACCAGCTCCTGGTTGCGCTTGTGGTTGGCACGGGCGATCGACAACTCGGCACGGCTTTGCTGCACCTGGGCGCGGGGCAACTGGTCGTCGAGCTGCACCAGCAACTGCCCCTTGCGCACGCGCTGCCCATCGCTGAAATTGAGCTGCGTGATGCGTCCGCTGATTTCAGGCCGCAGCACCACGCTGCGCCGCGAACGCAAGCTGCCCACAGCCTCTGCATCGTCGCGCATGGTCATCTGGCGCACCTTGGTCGCTTCCACCATCACGGGTTTTGCAGGGCCTTGCGCACCGGGCTTGGCTGCTGCGTTGCCCTGCGGTGCGGGGGTACCGGCGCGAGCAGACCGCGCAGGCGATTGAAACCACCAGGCGGCGCCTGAAGCAACAGCCAAACCGAGAACAGCAAAAACGACGTATTTGTTCTTGAGCGCCATGAAATCACAGACCTGGGATGAGCGAAATGCAGCCGAACAATGTATCAGCGTGCTGTGGCCTGCGCAGGCGCCCCGCGCTTAACCCCGCCAGCCATTCCCTGAGATTTACGCAAGCTTTACACGAACGCTGTACGAGAAAACACTGCGCCGTCGCCCGGACATCACCATGGGGAGGGAAGGCGGCAGTGAGCCGAAGTCAGAAAAGGAGTGAGAGGAATCTGCGCAAAGGCCGCTTCATCGCACTCAGAAGCCAATGAAAGCAGCAGGCAACCAACCATACCCACAGTCTGGCAGGCGGGCTTGGCACCGTGGCGAGATGCCAGGCAGGTCAGAGGCCTCTCAGCGCCCCATCGCCTTGTCAACGCCCAGGTTGGCCAGCGCGTCAGCGCGCTCGTTGCCAGGGTGACCCGAGTGGCCTTTCACCCAGCGCCATTCAATGCGGTGCCCGCCCGTGTTCACCAGAGTGTCCAGCCGCTTCCACAGCTCCACGTTTTTCACAGGCTGGTTGGACGCGGTGCGCCAGCCCTTGGCCTTCCAGCCGTGAATCCACTCGGTAATGCCCTTGCGCACATATTCACTGTCCAGAAAAAGCGTCACGGCACAAGGGCGCTTGAGGGCCGACAGCGCCTCAATCACGGCCATCAGCTCCATGCGGTTGTTGGTGGTGCCCAACTCGCCGCCAAACAATTCTTTTTCCAGCGCGCCAGAACGCAACAGCACGCCCCATCCGCCGGGGCCGGGATTGCCTTTGCACGCACCATCTGTGTAGATCTCAACCTGATTCAAACCGGATTCCTGCCAATTGATTAAAAAGAGTCGCGAGCCAATGCTTGAGCGCGACGCGCAGCGCCGCCCGGGGTGATCATCGCGGCGGCATGGGGCCATGCGGCCCGGACTTTCGCGCCACTGGCACCGTGGCAGCCACCCGCTTGCGGCCCGAGCGCCATGCGGGCTCCAGCAGACGCATGCCATGCACACGCTTGACGGCCACCAAAAAGTAGCCAGCCCCAAGAATGGGCCACCACCTCTCGCCCAGGGGATCAACCCACGAAAAGCGCTCCAACCATTCGGCACTGCGCACTGCTGGACGATAACAGCCAAAGCGGACGGTCTCGACCTCGAAGCTCAACAAACGCAGCCAGTCGCGCATGCGCCGAACTCCGATGAACTCCCCCACATCGGGCAAATACAGGGGTTCCTGTGTCCAGCGCTGGCACAGCCGTACACGCATCTGCCGCAGGCCCCACAGGCTCAGCGGGTTGAGCCCGGCAATCACCACCCGGCCCTCGGGCACCAGCACACGCTCCACTTCACGCAGCGCCATGTGCGGATCCACACTCAATTCCAGGGTGTGGGGCAACACCACCAAATCCAGACTGGCATTGGGAAACGGCAGAGCCTCGGGCTCAGCCCACAGGGCCGCCGCACGCGGTGCATGGGACGTGCCAGCGTCCGAGGGCTCTTCAGTGCGCGAGAACATGGCATCCGCACCCACCGCCAGCCACTGGTGCGGCATGCGGTTGGTGCGCAAGCCTTCAATGCGCGGCATACCCAGCTGCAGCGCGTGGTAGCCAAAGATGTCGGCCACGGCGTCGTCCATGCAGGCCTGCTCCCAGGCAAGCAGGTAGCGGCCTGGGGCAGAGTCGAACCACTGGTGCAAATCTATAATTTCAGAGCTCATGAAACTGCTGCCGCTACCCGCCTTCACCGACAACTACATCTGGATGCTGCATGACGGAACGCATGCCGTGGTGGTGGACCCTGGGGATGCAACCCCGGTGCAGCACGCATTGCAGTCGCTGGGGTTGACGCTGCAGGCGATTCTAGTCACCCACCACCATGCGGATCATGTCGGTGGCGTAGGGGTTTTGCAGCAGCAAACGGGGGCGGCCGTCTACGGCCCCGCAACCGAGAAAATCACGCCCCAACCCATCGGGCTCACGGAAGGCCAGCAGCTACATGTGCTGGGTCTTACCTTGCAGGTGCTGGACGTGCCGGGGCACACCGCTGGGCACATCGCCTACTACTGCGCAGACTCGCCCGAAGGCCCCTTGCTGTTCTGCGGCGATACACTGTTCTCCGGCGGGTGTGGCCGCCTGTTTGAGGGCACGCCTGCGCAGATGCATGCATCGCTGCAGAAACTCAGCGCATTGCCCGACCACACCCAGGTGTGTTGTGCGCATGAATACACACTCTCTAACCTGAAATTTGCCCTGGCGGTGGAACCCACCAACGAGGCATTGCTCAACTACAACGCCTGGTGCGCGGCACAGCGCGCCAGTGGCCGACCCACGCTGCCATCCCGCATGGTGCAGGAGCGCGCCATCAATCCGTTTTTGCGGGTTCAACAACCGGCAGTCGCACAAGCCACCCAGGCTTATGCACCGCAGACCGATGTCAACGACGCAATTGCCGTACTGGCGGCCTTGCGCAATTGGAAGAACGAGTTTCGATGAAATTTCTGCACATTGTCAGCCTGGTAGGCATGCTCTGGTTGACGGGCTGCGCCACCACCGGCGGAGCCCCTGGGGTGGCCAGCAACGCCCCTGACGACACACCCACCAGCAATCGCCCTGCGCACACCCCCATCATCCCCAAGGGGCCCCTGCAGCCCATCACGGCGGCCAATGCCAGTAGCCAGGAGGTTGCATCGCTCTCCACCCCTGCAGACCTCTGGGACCGCATCCGGCGTGGCTTTGCCATGCCCGACCTGCAGCACGAACTGGTGCAAGACCGCGAGCAGTGGTACGCCAGCCGCCCCGACTACATGCAGCGCATGACAGAGCGCTCCAGCAAATACCTGTTCCATATTGTTGAAGAGCTGGAGCGGCGCGGCATGCCCACCGAGCTGGCCCTGCTGCCCTACATTGAAAGTGCCTTCAATCCCCAGGCGGTCTCCAGCGCCAAGGCGGCGGGCATGTGGCAGTTCATGCCGGCCACCGGCAGTTACTTTGACTTGAAGCAGAACGCGTTCCGCGATGACCGGCGCGACGTGCTGGCCTCCACCCGCGCCGCGCTGGACTACCTGCAAAAGCTCTACGGCATGTTTGGCGACTGGCACCTGGCCCTGGCGGCCTACAACTGGGGTGAAGGCAGCGTGGGCCGTGCCATTGCCCGCAACCAGAAACAGGGTCTGGGCACCAGCTACACCGACCTGAACATGCCGGCAGAAACACGCATGTACGTGCCCAAGCTGCAGGCCGTGAAAAACATTGTGGCCAACCCGGAAGCCTTCAAAACCGAGTTGCCGGTGATTGAGAACCACCCCTACTTCCAGACAGTGGACATCACCCACGACATTGACGTTGCACTGGCGGCCAGCCTCGCGGGCATTCGCGAAGCAGACTTCCGGGCGCTGAACCCATCCTTCCACAAGCCGGTGATCCTGGCAGCAGGCACGCCGCAGATTCTGCTGCCCTGGGACAACGCCAAAGTGTTCCAGCGCAACCTTGAAGCCCACAAAGAGGGGCAATACGCCAGCTGGACGGTGTGGTCCGTTCCCACCACCATGACCGTAGCCGAGGCTGCGCGGCGCACGGACATGAGCGAAAGCGACCTGCGTAGCGTGAACAACATTCCACCGCGCATGATGATCAAGGCGGGCTCGGCACTGATCGTTCCACGCAGCGCTACCAGCCGCCAGGACGTGTCTTCACACCTGGCCGACAACGGGCAGGTGGCCCTGGCGCCCGAGATCGTCACGCGTCGCACCTCGGTGCGGGCGCGCAAGGGCGAAACCGTGGCCACACTGGCCAGGCGCTACAAGGTCAGCGCAGCGAACGTGGCCGACTGGAACGATGTGAAACTGAACGCAGCCTTCAAGGCGGGCCAGCAAGTCGTGATGTACCTGCCGGTGCGCCAGGCATCAGCGCCAGCGCCACGGGCACAAGCACGCAGTGCCCCTGGCAAGGTGGTCTCTGCATCGACTCCCAAGCGCCGTGGCGGTACGCCGTCAAAGGTGCGGCGGCGCTGACACCACAGTCGTTCGGGCGGGCTGGCCAGTCACCAGCCTTGCCTTGAGCATGTGCGGAGCAACAACCCGCACACCGGCACCTCAAGGTGCTCAAAGGCGCATGGAAGCCATGCCCATCAGGCCCAAAATTCCCATGATGATCAGGTACAGCGCCACGATGGTGCTGAGCAGGCGTGGCATGACCAGGATGAGAATGCCGGCGATCAAGGACACCAACGGGCCGATGCTGATACTGAGCGACATGCGCGGTTCTTTCTGCGAGTGGAAAAACCGCTATCTTGCCCCAGCCCAATCGCCCGGCGGCATCAAACGTTGAATTTTTGCCGCGCCTTGCGCACCCAGTCGTTCGAGAAGGTGCGAGCCAGGTCCACCTTGGTGGCGGCAAGCTCCGGGTAGGCCAGCGTGAGGGCACGCAACGCCACTGCGGGGGCATCGTCCGGCATCATCCCGTTGGGCGAAAACGTTTCGCGGATACGGTGGAACGCTGCCAGATACAAAGGCCGGTCGGTGGCCAAATACGGGGCGGGCAATGCTTTGACGATATCGGCTGGCTCAGCCGTCTGCAGCCATTTGAGGGCGTGGACCATGGCGTTCACCAGGGCCTGCACCTGATCGGTGCGCTTTTGTACAAAAGGCTGCGCGGCATACAGGCAGCTGGCCGGCATGGTGCCGCCAAACAGTTCATGAGAAGCCTTGATCGTTCGCGCGTCCACCACCACACGCAAGCCCTGCTTCTGCTCGGCCTGCGCAATGATGGGGTCGGAGTGGCACAGTGCATGGATCTGCCCTGCGCGCAGCGCGGCCATGGCCGCCGTGGCAGAGGCCATTGACACATACGTCGCACCCTGCGGGTTCAGCCCTTCCCGGGCCAGAATCCAGCGGGCAAACGAGTGGGTGGAGGAACCCGGCGCAGACACGCCGATGCGCTTGCCCGCCAGGTCACGTACCGATTCATACTGGGGCAGCATGCGCGGCAGAATGCCAAGCGCAATCTGCGGCGCCCGTCCGTGCAGCACCACCGAGCGCAATGCGTATCCATTCAGCTGCTGCCGGATGGTGTGCTCGTAAGAGCCCGAGACCACATCTACCGAGCCATCCTGCAACGCCTGCAGGGCCAGAGCACCGGCAGAAAAGTCGCGCAGCACCACATCCAGCCCCTCAGCCTTGAAAAAACCCAGCTGCTCTGCCAGCAGCACAGGCAAGTGGTACATCTCGCCCTGCCCCGCCACCGCCAGCGTCAGGCGATCACCGAGCGCCGCAGCGCGCGAACGGGCCGCCAGCAGGGGCGCGAACACGCCCGCTGCACAGGCGGCAGACATGATCCCGAGAGTACGGCGGCGAATCAAAGCACGCGGCATGAAGGTAAAGATGTGAAGGGAATGAATTGCTGCACCGCAACAATTGTGCAAGCACCCAGCAAACGAAGCATCAGGGAACACCCCTGAGGACTTTTACGTACTGCCGTGCCTTTTCAGCCAGTGAGGGCAGCTAGTGCCCATGGCATGCAAAAAACCTGCCCACCGCAACTCAGCGATAGCCCACGAACAAGATCGCGACATTCACCATGAACGCCCCGGCCCACACAGCGCTGCGGGCTGTGGGCATGTTGGAGACATACATCATGATGTAGAACATGCGCAGCATGACGAACAGCATGGCCAGCAAGTCCAGCCAGGTCTGCCGCGCACCTAGCTGGTGCGCGATGATGACAGCGCCAATGAAGAAAGGCAGCGACTCAAAGCTGTTGGCCTGCGCGGCGTTGGCGCGGGCGCGCCAGTCACCCTGGCGGGCGAGCCAGCTGCGCGGGTCACTGTTGTCATAGCCACCCTGAGCGGGCGGCTTGCCCAGGGTGCCGCTCTTGGCGATCCAGGCGCACACGATGGGCAGCAACGCGGCCACCAAAACGCACCAATAAGCCACGGTGAATCGGGCCACTTGCAGGGATGTATTCATTTGTAAGCCTTTTAGGGCCCAAAGCCCCTGTGTATCAGCGCAAGCCGCTATGATTTTGGGAGTATTCTACCTGCGCCAAACGGGGCCAAATGCCCTGCCAATTCAGCGGCGATCGACCAGCGCGTGCGCAATCGTGCCCAGGTCCACGTACTCCAGCTCGCTGCCCACGGGCACCCCGCGCGCCAGCCGCGTCACATGCAGCCCCCGGCTCTTGAGAGCCTCGCTCAACACATGCGCCGTGGCCTCGCCCTCGGCATTGAAGTTGGTGGCCAGAATCACCTCCTGCACCACGCCATCGCTGGCGCGCTCCATCAGCTTGTGCAGGCCGATCTCTTTCGGTCCAATGCCATCGAGCGGACTCAGCCGCCCCATCAGCACAAAGTACAACCCCTTGAATGCCCCCGTGCGCTCCAGCGCCGATTGGTCAGCCGGGGTCTCCACCACACACAGCCGCGAAGCATCACGCTCCGGGTCCAGGCAGGTGCTGCAAATATCGTCTTCGGTAAAGGTGTGGCAGCGCGCGCAGTGGTGCACGTTCTGCACCGCATCGTGCAGCGCCACCGACAAAGCCTCGGCCCCCGCACGGTCATGCTGCATCATGTGAAACGCCATGCGCTGCGCAGACTTGACCCCCACCCCCGGCAAACGGCGCAGCGCCTGGATCAAGACCTCAAGGGCGTTGGTGGAAGACATGGGAGAGGATTTGAGAAAAAAGTGGAAGCAGTGAACGAACCATCTTCAGCCGGCTCAGCCAGAGAGGCAGACGCAACCCCGGCTTTGCTGGCTTTCACACCCCGCCCTCAAGGGCGTAGCGAGCGGGATGAGCTGCTAGGCGGCCGGAGCACAGCAACCGGAACGTACTTAAAGTACGTGAGGATTGCGAGCACCGCCCAACAACGCAGATCGCCCGCTCGGTAGCCAACCCCCTCAGAAAGGGAATTTCATGCCGCCGGGGAGGCCTGGCATCCCTGCGGTGAGTTTGCCCATCTTCTCCGCCGAAGTCTCCTCGGCCTTGCGCACCGCTGCATTGAACGCAGCCGCCACCAGGTCTTCCAGCATGTCCTTGTCTTCGGCAAGCAGGCTGGGGTCGATGGTGATGCGCTTGACGTCGTGCTTGCAGGTCATCACCACCTTGACCAGGCCCGCGCCCGATTCGCCTTCCACTTCGATGAAAGCCAGTTCGTCCTGGGCCTTCTTGAGGTTGTCTTGCATGGCCTGGGCTTGCTTCATCAGGCCGGCGAGTTGTCCTTTGTTGAACATGGATGGTTTCCTTCTTTTAGAAAAGTAGCGAGGTCAAAAATTACAGCGGCTTGATGCTGCCCGGCACGATCTTCGCGCCGTGCTCACGCATCAGCGTCTGCACATAGGGGTCGTTCATCACGGTTTCTTCGGCCACGCGTTGGCGTTCGGCAGCGGCGGCGGCGTTGCGGCGGGCGGGGCTGTCGATCACGCGGCCCACCTCCACGCTGATCTGCGTGGCGTGGCCCGCAGCCTCCAGCGCGGCGCGCAGGCGTTCGCGGGCGGTGGGCTGGTTCAGCGATTCGCGCTCCACCCGCAGCAGCCAGTGGGCGCCATCGCGGGCCACCAACTGGGACTGCAGGGCCAGCTCGCGCACCAGGGCGGTGATGGCCTCAGCCGCCACCAGCTGCTGCACCGTGGCGTGCCACACGTCGCCCTCTTCCGTGGGCGTGTAGCGCGCGGAAACCGGTGTGGGCGCCGACAGGGGCAAGGGCTGCAAACGCTCGCTGGGCTCGGACGCCTCTCGCACCAGAATTGCTACCAATTCAGGAGCTGCCTGCGCTTTTTCCGCTTGCGCTGGAGGCAGATTTCGCTCTACCTCTTCAGCCATACGCACAGGCGGTACGGCAGGGGTGGTGGGCACCGACCCATCGTCCGCGTCGGGCCATGGAGGGGGTTCGTTGCTGCGGTCCTCCTCCCAAGGCGGCACAGACTCTGCCACCGGGGCGGGTGCTGCCGCGGGCTGCGCAGGCGCCGGGACCGGGGGAGCGGTTTCGGGTGGCTGCGCAACGGCCGGGGCCCCAGATACCACCGGGGCTGCGGCGGCAGAGGGAGCCGGCGCTATGGCAGGCGCTGGCGCCGGCGCCACTGGCAATGGAGCCGCCGCAGGCTGCGCCGCAGCCACCGGAGCAGGTACGGGTGCCGCTTCAGGCCGCGTCAGAGTTTTTTTTTCAGCAGGGTCTGCAGGGGCTTTAAAGGCCAACAGGCGCAGCAGCACCATGGTGAGCGCCGCGTACTCGTCGGGCGCCAGGCCCAGCTCGGCCCGGCCGTGCAGGCAAAGGCTGTAAAGCAGCTGGGTTTCGTCCGCTGGCATCTGGCTGGCCAGGCGGGCGGTTTCCACGGCTTCGGGGTCGTTCGCATCCACCGCCTGGGCCATCTGCGGCACGGCTTGGTACACCGCCATGCGCTGCAGCACGGCGCTCATTTCTTCCAGCGTCGCTGCGGCCGACAGGCCGTTCATGCGCAGGGCATCGGCCGTTTCCACCACGGTTTTGCCATCGCCCTGGGCCAGGGCGTCGATGAGGCGGAAGACATAGGAGCGATCTACCGCGCCCAGCATCTGGCGCACGCCCGCTTCTTGCAGCTGGCCGCTGCCAAAGGCAATCGCCTGGTCGGTGAGCGAGAGGGCATCGCGCATGGAGCCCCGCGCGGCGCGCGACAGCAGACGCAGCGCCTGCGGCTCGGCCGGCACGTTTTCGTTGGCCAGCACACGGGTGAGGTGGTCCAGCACCGTCTCGGGGGCCATGGGGCGCAGGTTGAACTGCAGGCAACGGCTCAGCACCGTGACCGGCACCTTTTGCGGATCGGTCGTGGCGAGCACGAACTTGAGGTATTCGGGCGGCTCTTCCAGCGTCTTGAGCATGGCGTTGAACGCCGTGTTCGTGAGCATGTGCACTTCGTCGATCATGAAGACCTTGAAGCGCCCTTGCACCGGTTTGTAGACAGCCTGCTCCAGCAGGCTTTGCACCTCGTCCACGCCGCGGTTGGAGGCTGCGTCCAGCTCGGTGTAGTCCACAAAGCGGCCGCTGTCGATGTCCGTACACGCCTGGCACACACCGCAGGGCGTGGCGGTGATGCCGCCGTTGCCATCAGGCCCCTGGCAGTTGAGCGACTTGGCCAGGATGCGCGACACCGTGGTCTTGCCCACGCCGCGCGTACCCGTGAACAGGTAGGCGTGGTGCAGGCGCTGCTGGGTGAGCGCGTTCGACAGGGCCTGAACCACATGCTCCTGCCCCACCATTTCAGTGAAATTGCGGGGGCGGTACTTGCGGGCGAGCACGAGATAGGACATGGGGCCGGATTCTACGGGCTGGGCAGGGGTCGCCCTTTTCACGGCAGCGATAAATCCCCGCGCTGGTCGGTGGAGCCTGGCAACCGCAGTACAATGCGCAGTGACGGGCCTCCCCGCATGGCAAAGCAGCCAACCGGGTCAGGTGGGGAACCAAGCAGCCCTAACTGTGGAGTCAGTGCCGGGGGTAAGGCTCGTCACCTCATTGATCGGATGCCATCGCATCCACGCCAGCAGGCGCCCGTAGGTGCCGAATTTCTCCCCCACTTCTTGACATAGCGGATACCGCACCTGGTTTCCGGTGCGTAGTGTTCAGCCGCGCCGCACGCCGGACTCGCGCATGAACTTCTCCATCTCCTGCAGCGTGGAGACGATGGTCTTGAGCTCGGTTTCCTTTTCACGCAATTCGGTGATGGCGGCTTCGTGGGTGCGGATTTGCTCCTGCAACTGCGCAATCTGCGCCTGCATCTCGGCAATGGCGGGGCCGTTGGACGTGGTCATGCGAAAAATCTCTTTCCGTTGGGCCAGGGACATCGTACCCGGCCATTCTGCTCGCTTGGCTCACTCGCTATCAAATCGATAGCCTCTAGCGCCCACCCATCAAGCGCTGCGCCCCAAAAACGCCAAAACCCCCTGCCCCGCACGCACGCCGCTGGCCAAGCAGGCCGTCAGCAGGTAGCCACCGGTAGGAGCCTCCCAGTCCAGCATCTCGCCCGCGCAAAACACACCGGGCGCGGCCTGGGCCATGAGATGCCCATCGAGCGCCTCGAAAGTCACGCCCCCGGCGGTGCTGATGGCTTCGTCGATGGGCCGGGTGGCCACCACGGTGATGGGCAGCGCCTTGATGGCGTGGGCCAGGGCCACGGGGTCGTTCATGCCGTCTTTGCCCAGGTGTTCGTACAGAATGCCTGCCTTGATGCCATCAAGCCCCAGGCGGCTTTTGAGGTGGCTGGAGAGCGAGCGCGAGCCGCGCGGGTGGCGCACCTCGACCAGCACGCGCTCAGGCGAGTGGTCGGGCAGCAGGTCAAGGTGGAAGGTTGCATGGCCGTGGGCCTCGATCTCATCGCGCAACAGATGTGACACGGCGTACACCAAGCTGCCCTCCACGCCCGTGGCCGTGGCCACAAACTCGCCCCGGCGCTGAAAGTGCTGGCCGGTGCTGCTGGTAAAGCTCAGCGCCACCGACTTGAACGGCTGGCCTGCAAAGCGTTCTGCGAAATGCGGCGTCCAACCCACTGGCACGGCGGGCGTGCGGCCCAGCAACTCTTGCAAGAAGGCGCGCCGCGTTTCGCCCGCAGGCGCATGCATGCCCGCCACGTCAAAGCCGCAGTTCGATGGGCGCAGCGGGGCCACGGCCACGCCGCGCTGGGCCAGCAAGGGTACCCAGGCTCCGTCGGAACCGAGCCGCGCCCAGCTGCCGCCGCCCAGGGCCAGCACCACGGCGCGGCACGTCACCTGGCACTCGCCCGCCGGGGTGGCAAAGCGCAGAACATGCGCTGACGATGGCGTGAAATCAAGCGCTTGCTGCGCGGGCTGCCCGGCTTGTGCGGCATCGTGGTCATTGCCCCAGCCCAGCCAGCGGTGGCGCATGTGCAGCTGCACGCCCTGCCCGCGCAGGCGGTGCAGCCAGGCGCGCAGCAAGGGGGCAGCCTTCATGTCGGTAGGGAAGACCCGGCCCGAGGTGCCCACAAACGTCTCCACCCCCAGGCCCTGCGCCCAAGCGCGCACCTCGGGGCTGCCAAAGGCGCGGATCAGCGGCTCGATCTGCGGCTGGCGGACAGCGTAGCGGCTGGCAAAGGGCTCGTGCGGCTCGGAATGCGTGAGGTTGAGCCCGCCCTTGCCCGCCAGCAGAAACTTGCGGCCCACCGAAGGCATGGCGTCAAACAGGTGCGCGGCCACACCGCTTTGGGCCAGCACTTCTGCCGCCATGAGCCCGGCGGGGCCACCGCCAATGATAGCCACATCGCAAGAGATTGCGGGAACGGCAGAAGTGGCGGGGGCGGAGGATGGGGCTTGGGACACGGGAGGCCTTCGGGTCGAGGTCAAGAGGATGGCAAGAGAACGCGCGGATCAGAACAGGGAACCCTGGCGGGAGTCTGGCACCGGCGGTGCGGCTTGGGCTGCACGGGGGCTGGCAGCGGCAGGTGTTGCGGCCTTCGCAGTCCCCTCCACCGCCGCAGCGCCGGGGGCGGGAGTATGCCCCATGACGGAGGCGGCAGAAGCGTCGGTGCCACCGACCATCACCATGCGCCCATCGCCCGTGAGGAACGCGGCATGCACCACCTCGCCGGGCATGAACGCAGACACGGCCTCGCGGTAGCGCTGCAGCTGCGCCACCAGGGCCTGCTGGCGCTGGGGCTGGGTGGCGCTTTTGTAGTCCAGCACCCACCAGCCCGCCAAGGCGTCATCGATCTGCACCGCGCGGCGCTGCACCAGCCGGTCGATGCGCAGGCTCTGCCCCTGGTAGTGCAGCGGGGCTTCGTTGATGGCGGTCTGAATCAGCGCCGGGTCCCATGCCCAGGCGCCCTCGCCTGCCAGGATGGCCTGCGCCATGCGGGCGGCCTGCTCGGCGGCGGCGGGCGTGATGTCGTGGTCCGCAGCCAGGCGGGCCAGGCGCGCGGCGGGCCAGCCGTGCGTGCGCACATCGGCCAGCGGTGCGCCGGCCACGCCGACCTGTTCCAACAGCTGGTGCATGGCATCGCCCTGGCGCGACAGCGGTGTCGATTCCGCATCGCCCGGCATGGCCACGGGGGAGTCGCCCGCCAGCCCGGCGGCGGTGTGCACGCGGGCGGTTTGCAGCGCCTCGGGCAGCGCGGGCAGGCTGGGGATGGTGAAGGTCGCAGCGGGAGCGGCGGCTTCTGCGCCGTACGCTGCCGGGGCCAGGGCTTGCAGATCAACCTCCGTGACCAGCGGGGCGAGCCGGTTCCACCAGCTGCCCGGGGCCGAGTTGCTGGGCAGCACCGACGACAGCGCCAGGCAGTGCTTGGCGCGCGTCATGGCCACGTAGAGCATGTTCAGCTCCTCGCGGCTGCGGGCCTGCTGCTCGGCGGCCAGGGTGGACTCGGCACTGGGGGGTGGGTTGGATTCGCTGGCCAAAAAGATGAAGGCCGAGGGCGCGGGCTGCTCGCCGGGCCAGTCCACCAGCACGCCCATGGTTTCGGCCTTTTGCGGGCGGGTGTCGGTGTCCAGCAGCAGCACGCAGTCGGCCTCCAGCCCCTTGGCACCGTGCACCGTCAGCAGGCGGATGGCCTGCGCATCGGCCCGGCCGGGGGCGCGCACGCCGCCCTTCTTCATGGCCCGCACAAAGGCATAGGGCGTGAGGTAGCGGCCCCCGTCGTGCTGCAGCGCAGCGGCCAGCAGCGCCCGCAGGTTGGCCTGCACGGCCTGGCGCTGGGTGACGGGCGCGGCAGCGGCAAAGCGGGCCAGTACATCGCCATGCTCGTAGATGGCGTGCAGCGCATCGTGCGGTGGCAGGCGCTGCACCCAGCCCTGGTATTGAATCAAAACAGGCCCCAGCGCTTGTAATTCGGGCGCAAGCAGCTCACTTTTCAATAGCAAATCAAACCAGCTGCAGCCCACATGCTCGGGCTGGCGGCGCAGCACGGCCAGGGCCACCAGCGCGTCGTCGCTGAGGCTAAACAAAGGAGACTTGAGCGCACGCGCCAACGACAGGTCGTGCGTGGGCGAGACCAGCGCATCGAGCAGCGCCACCATGTCCTGCACCTCGGGCGCGTCGAACAGGTCGGACTTTTCAGGCTGCACGCAGGGCAGGTGCAGAGCGCGCAGGGCGTCTTGCATGCTGGCCAGGCGGTCGCGCTTGCGGGCCATCACCAGCACCTCTTTGGGCGGGGTGCCGCTGGCAATCTGTGCGGCTACCCAGGCTGCGGCCTGCGCGCATTCACGCATGCGCTGGGTTTCTTCGGCCTCGTGGCGGGGTTCGGTGAGGCTGTCGCGCCAGGCCAGCGGGTCGCGGCTTGCGCCTTGGCTGTCGTCGTCCGCATCGGTGATGGCGGGCAGGCGCAGCAGTTGGCCCTGGTGTTTGGATTCGGTGGTGTGGTCGCGGAAACCACTGGTTTCGTGCTGCGCCTGGGCCTGGCCCATGACGGCGTTGACGGCAGCAATCACGCCCTGCGCGTTGCGGCGCGTGTGGTCGCAGCTGAGCAGGTCGCCGCCCAGTCCGTCGCGCACAAAGGCCTGTGCGGCGATGAAGACCTGCGGCTCGGCGCGGCGAAAGCGGTAGATGCTCTGCTTGGGGTCGCCCACGATGAACACGCTGGGCGCGGCAGACCCGCCGCCCGATCCCGCATAGCCCGCCAGCCACGCGTGCAGCGCCTGCCACTGCAGCGGGTTGGTGTCCTGAAACTCATCGACCAGCAGGTGGCGAATGCGTGCGTCCAGCCGCTCCTGCACCCAGCCAGAAAGGATGGGGTCGGCCAGCATGACCAGGGCGGTGCGCTCCACATCGTTCATGTCCACCCAGCCGTGCTGCTGCTTGACGGCCACAAACTGCGCAATCAGGCAGCGCGCCAGCCGGGCCATGCGCTGCTGGTGCTGCCAGGCTTCGTGCTGGCGGCGGGCGGTCAGCAGGCGCTGCAATTCGGGCTCGGCCTCTTGCGCGGCGGGGAACTTCTCCAGGTTTTTCGACAGGCGGTCTTCCTTGGCCACGAACATGGCTTTGCGCAGCATGTCCAGGCGCTGGTTCAGGTCGGTGCAGGCCAGCGCGTCGATGATGGCGTCCGCCGCCTTTTGCGGGGTCTTGTTGGACACGGCCCCCAAAGCGCTGGCACGGCTGCGCCAACGCTGCAGGGTGGCCTCGGTCTGCAGGGCCTCGGCGGGCTCGGCCAACGCAGCCAGGTCGGGGTAGGCCTGCTGGAACGGCGGCACGGAGGCATCGACCACGCCTGCTGCGTCGGCCAGATCAAACTCCACCCGCTTGGCCAGTGCCGCTGCCAGCGCCTTGTGCGTTTGCGATCGGCCATGGCGGGCCACCACGGCTTCGTAGTCAGCGCGCAGACTGGCACTCTCTGCCACGGTCTGCAGGAACGGTGGCCAGACTTCGCGCACGGCCTCGGCATCGTCTTCCAGCAGCTCAAAGTGCGCGGGCAGGCCTTGCTGCTGCAGCAGCGCCAGCGGGGCCGTGCCCAGCAGCGCAGCAAACCAGCTGTGGAAGGTGCGGATCTGCACCGGGCGGCCTGCTTCGAGCAACTGGCGGTATAGATTTTGTAGCGCCTCGCGCTTTTCCAGTGCGCCTTGGGGGCTGATTCCGCGTGCAATCAGCTCGGCGGTGAGCTCCTCCAGCGGCTTGTGGCTGAACTGCTCCAGCCATTCCTGCAGGCGCTGGCGCATTTCGCCTGCGGCCTTTTTGGTGAAGGTGATGGCGAGGATTTCATGCGGTGCACAGCCGTCGAGCAGTGCGCGCAGCACGCGCGAGACCAGCATCCAGGTCTTGCCCGCGCCAGCGCAGGCTTCCACCGCCACGCTGCGGGCAGGGTCGCAGGCAATGGCGTAGAAGGCCTCGCGCGAGACGGGGCGGCCGTTGTGTTCGTAGGCGGCCTGCACGGTTGAGGAATGGCTCTTGGTCATGGCGTCTCTGGCGCGGGCAGCACCTGTTCAGCATCTGCCCAATAGTCTTTGCGGCACAGCCCCCGCACGGCGCAGAACTCGCACACCGAGCCCTCGCCCAGCGCGGGCAACGGCGCACCGGCCGCAATGCGGGCCATGTCGTGCTGAATGCCTTCAATCAGCACATCGCGCAGGTGCACCACTTCGTCCTGTTCGTGCAGTTGCGTTTCGCCGCGCTCGCCCACATTGACGTAGGCGGCACGCAGCGTGTCGTGGTGCAGCAGCGCGGCGTAGAACGGCAACTGCGTGTCTTCTGCGCCGCTTTGGATGCGCTGGCGGGTGACGCTGTCGCTTTCGGTTTTGTAGTCGATCACCAGCACCGTGGGCTCGCCCGTGCTGGAAACACCATCGATGCGGTCGATGGTGCCGATCAGCTCCAGGTCGCCCAGCGGCTGGCGGGCCTTGACCTCGGCCTGGCGGAATATCGCGCCCTGCCCCTCGTGCCCGGCCAGCCAGTGCAGGTAGCCATCGCGCAGCTGCGCCCAGCCTGCGGCAAAGGGCAAAAAGTCGCCGTCTTGCAGGCGCTGCTGGCGTGTGACGGCTTCGGCGACAGCGTCCATGCGGGCGCTGCGCTCGCCCACATCGTCGGTGGGCTGATCGCGCAGGTCTTCATGAAAGCGCTGCAGCACCGCATGCAGCCAGTTGCCAAAGTCCCGCTTGTCCACCTCAGCGTCCAGCTCGTCGGCCTCGCGCAGGCCGAGCTGGCGCTGGGCAAAGAAGCGGTAGGGGCAGTGGCGCAGGTCGGAATATGCAGTGGACGAGAGCTGCTGCACGGGCAAGGCCTGGCCCACGGGCAAGGGGCGCAGCGTGGGAGCGGCCTGCACGGTGCGGGGCGGGCGGGCGTCGGCACCCTGGGCTGCGTTGCCTTGCAGTTGCAGGGCCAGCACCAGGGCGCTGGCGAGCAATGGCTCCCCGCCTTCATCGCTGGTGCGCCACAGCACGTCGACCACGGGCGTGCGCAGGGCGTTGGCCCAGGCGGCGCGCTGGGCGGTTTCCAGCGTCTGGCGTGTGGGCAGGCCCCAGGCCTCGCGCTGGGCTTGAGACCAGTCGCCCGAGGGCTCGGGCGCGGGCTGCAGGCGCTTTTCATCGCTGCCCGGCAACACGGCGGCGGCAAACGGGCGGCCCAGCAGCTGGGGCATAGGCAACACCACCACGGGCGCTTGCGCCGATTGGGCTGCCACGTAGCGCCCGGCCTCCAGCACATCCTTCACCCAGCGGGTGAATTCGGCCAGCGTCATGCGGCGGCCAGCGCTCTCGCCCCAACCCGCCAGTTCGGCCTGTTGGCCGTCTTGCAGGCGCAGGGCAGCCAGCATGCGCATGCCTGCCGGGTCAGCCTGCAGGCCTTGCCACTGGCCCGCCTGCTCCAGCACCGAGCGCAAAGCCAACAGCCACTGCGGCAGGGGCCGTGCGGTGCGCAGGGCATCGCGCCAGCCTTCCACCGTGGCCACAGTGCGGGCCAGGGCAGGCTGCGCGCTGAAATCACGCGCTGCAGCAGCGCTCCACTGCGGCACCACGTTGCGGCGCAGCCATTGCTCCAGACGGTTGACGTCGGCAGGTGGCAGCGCGGGCGTGTGCTTGAGCCAGTCGAGCACGGCGTTGGACGACGCGTTCCACGCAGCTGCCTCCAGTGCGGCCATCAGCCTTGAGGCCGAGCGGGTTGTGGAGAGAATCCAGCCGCTTTCATCGCGCACCAGCACACCCTGGCTGTCCAGATGGGCCAGCACGCGGCGGATCAAGGCCCGGTCGGTAGCGGCCAGCGCCACGGGGATACGGCCCTGCTCGATGTGGCGCAGCACGCAGGCGGCGGCACGGTGGGCTTCGTCTTCGGCGTCAGCCGCCGCGTGCAGGGCCATCTGCGAGGGGGGTTGCGCAGAGGCAGACTCCGCATCCCACAGCGCCACACAGCAGGCGCTGGCACCCCAGTGCTGCACCAGAGCGAGATTGAGGGCGTCGGACTGAAAGCCCTCCAGCACCACGAGTGCATCCACAGCGGCGCGCACACCGGGCTCAAACAGCACATCAGTGGCGTGGCGCGAGGCCAGCACCCATTCCAGGGCCAGGCGGGCTACCAGGGCTTCGTAGTGCAGGGCACTGCCCTCATCGGTGGTGGTCAGCAGGGCACGGGCCTCATCGCCCCAAGCGGCGCGGCGCTCGGGCTGCACAGCGGCCACCACCGGGGCCAGCTGGGCTGCAGCCTCTTGCAAAGGTGTGGCCAGCACATCCCGCAGGGCGCCCTGCCCCACACGCTCGAGCAACGCCCGTGCCGTCAGGGTGTCACGCGCCACGTCGCCCGCAAAGTCATCACCCGTGGGCTCGAACCCTTGCAGCTGACCAGCCCAGTTGCGCGTGGTTTCAAAACGCGGGGCAAACCCCTGCGGAAACTGCTGCGCCCAGAAACGCTGGGCCCAGGGCATCAGCTGGGCGTAGGGCACCAGCACCACGGTGCGCGCCAGATGCGCGCCCTGGGCCTGCGCATGGGCTGCAACCTGGGCCAGAGCGCGGTGCCATACAGCAGCGCACGGAGCGGTGTACCGATCACTTTTCGCTATGACAGTCATAGCATCGCGAGACCCGGCCACACCGGTGAACGTGGAATTGGTTTCTGTCACAATGCCTGAACTTTAAACGTACACCGGTCCCAACCCGCTGAAAAACAAGGAATCCGCCATGGCCAGCGAACTCATCAAACATGTCTCCGACGCCAGCTTTGAAGCCGACGTGCTGCAACCCGGCACCCCGGTGCTGGTGGACTACTGGGCCGAATGGTGCGGCCCCTGCAAGATGATTGCTCCCATCCTGGACGAAGTCGCAGGCGCCTACCAGGGCAAGCTGCAAATCGCAAAAATGAACGTGGACGAAAACCGCGAAATCCCTGCGAAATTCGGCATCCGCGGCATTCCCACGCTGATGCTGTTCAAGAACGGCCAGCTGGCAGCCACCAAGGTGGGCGCCATGAGCAAGGCCCAGCTGACAGCCTTCATCGACCAACAATTGGCTTGATGCGCAGACGCCGCCCGAAGGCTCGGTCGGCGTCCGCTCTTTTTGTGCGAGCGCAATGCCATGGCAGGCATTGCGCAACAGCCCAGGATCCCCGCATTTTTTTCCTGTCATAATTTCGCCAGATCACCGGCTTGCACGCTTGGCAACCGGCCCGAGATCTCCCAGGCGCGCCCGGACTGTCAACAGCAGCTCCCGTGGCACCAGCCCCACTCCCCCAAGATACCTACTTACTCCGCCAAGGAGTCTTTCCATGCACTTAAACGAACTCAAGGCACTGCACGTGTCTGAAGTCCTGAAGCAGGCCGAAGAACTCGAAATCGAAAACACAGGCCGGATGCGCAAACAGGAGTTGATGTTTGCCATCATCAAGAAGCGCGCCAAGGCGGGCGAACAGGTGTTTGCGGATGGCGTGCTGGAAATCCTGCCCGATGGCTTCGGCTTTCTGCGCAGCCCTGACACGAGCTTCACCGCCAGCACAGACGACATCTACATCAGCCCCAGCCAGGTGCGCCGCTTCAACCTGCACACCGGCGACATGATTGAAGGTGAAGTGCGCACGCCCAAGGACGGCGAGCGGTACTTTGCACTGACCAAACTGGACAAGGTCAACGGCGGCCCACCCGAGCAGAACAAGCACAAGGTGATGTTTGAAAACCTGACGCCCCTGTTCCCCAAGGAACAGATGCGCCTGGAACGCGACATCAAGGGCGACGAGAACATCACCGGCCGCATCATCGACATCATCGCCCCCATCGGTCGCGGCCAGCGCGCACTGATCGTGGCACCGCCCAAGAGCGGCAAGACGGTGATGATGCAGCATATCGCCCACGCCATCACGGCCAACAACCCCGACGTGCACCTGATGGTGCTGCTGGTGGACGAGCGCCCTGAAGAAGTGACCGAAATGCAGCGCACGGTGAAGGGCGAAATCATCGCCTCGACCTTCGACGAGCCCGCAGCGCGCCACGTGCACGTGGCCGAAATGGTGATCGAGCGCGCCAAGCGCCTGGTCGAGCTGAAGAAGGACGTGGTGATCCTGCTGGACTCCATCACCCGCCTGGCCCGCGCCTACAACAACGTCGTGCCGTCGTCCGGCAAGGTGCTGTCGGGCGGTGTGGACGCCGCCGCGCTGCAGCGCCCCAAGCGCTTCTTCGGCGCCGCCCGCAAGGTCGAAGAAGGTGGCTCGCTCACCATCATTGCCACCGCGCTGGTCGATACCGGCAGCCGCATGGACGAAGTGATCTTTGAAGAATTCAAGGGCACGGGCAATTGCGAAATCCACCTGAACCGCCGCCTGTACGAAAAGCGCGTGTTCCCCGCTATCGAGCTCAACAAGAGCGGTACACGCCGCGAAGAGTTGCTGCTGGCGCCCGAGATCTTGCAGAAGACCCGCATCCTGCGCCAGTTCATGTACAACATGGACGAGATCGAGTCGATGGAGCTGATGATCAAGAACATGAAGGCCACGAAAACGAATGTGGACTTCTTCGACATGATGCGTCGCGGCGGCTGATTTTTGGTGCCCCCGCCTTGCCCCTAACTGGCTTCACCGCGATTACAGGGGCATCTGAAAACAAGGCAAACAACAGTCTGTGCAATAATGGCGGGCTTTTTCTTGCGGAAAGTACATCGGACTGGCCGATGCGGCTCCCGCAGCTGACTCAAGGAAGATCATGAAAGAAGGCATTCACCCCAATTACCGCGAAGTGCTGTTCGTGGACCTGTCCAACGGCTTCAAGTTCGTGACCCGTTCCTGCGTGAACACCAAGGAAACCGAAACCTTCGAAGGCAAGGAATATCCTCTGTTCAAGCTGGATACCTCCTCTGAATCGCACCCCTTCTACACTGGCACACAAAAGTCGGTGGACAACATGGGTGGCCGCGTGGAGCGCTTCCGCAACCGTTTCGGCAAGACCGCAGCGAAGTAATTCGCCGCAATCCGCCAAAAAGGCAGCCCGGGCGACCGCGCTGCCTTTTTCTTTGGTTTTCCCTATATTCTTGGCAACCGCACCGCCCGTTGCCCCGCCCTCCCCGTGACTCCACCCAACCCCGCCATCGTCAGCCAAAAAGCCGTACAGGCATTGCCCCGCTGGGCGCTGTTGCTGCTGTGCCTGGCGTATGTGGTGCCCGGTTTTGTAGGGCGCGACCCGTGGAAAAGCGCAGACGTCACCGCGTTCGGCTACATGCTGGAACTGGCCCAGGGCACAACCTCCTGGTGGAACCCTCTGCTGGACGGCATGGCGCCAGAGACAGACGGGCTACTCCCCTATTGGCTGGGGGCGCTGGCAATCCAATGGGCGCCTGCAGGGCTCACCCCCGACATGGCAGCACGGCTGCCCTTCGCAGGGATGCTCGTACTCACGCTCATAGCCACCTGGTACGGGGTGTATTACCTGGCCCGAAGCCCTGCGGCGCAGCCCGTGGCGTTTGCTTTTGGCGGCGAGGCCCAGCCTACTGACTACGCCCGCGCCATGGCCGACGGGGGGCTGCTGGCCCTGCTGGCCTGCCTGGGGTTGGCCCAGCTGTCGCACGAAGCCACCAGCTACCTGGTGCAACTGTGCTGCACCACGCTGGTGTTCTTCGGATTTGCCGCGCTGAGCTTCCATACCGTAGCCCCCGCCCTGGCGCTGGCCGCCGGGCTGGCCGGGCTGACCCTGGCGGGTGCCCCTGCCCTGGCGGCCATGCTGGGCCTGGGCGGCGCCTGGCTGGTATGGCGCAGTGCCAGTGTGGACATTGCCCACCAGCGCAGATGGGTCGCAGCAACTTTGATTCTGGTGGCGGCTGCAGCGCTGATGGCGTGGCAGCTCGACCTGTGGCGCTGGCGACTGGTGGGCACGGATGCCGGCGGCAAAGAGTGGGCAAGCCTGGCCCGGCTGCTGCTGTGGTTTGGCTGGCCTGCGTGGCCCTTGGCCGTCTGGACACTGTGGCGCTGGCGCAAGCAGATTGCCAGCACCCAATGGCACCGCCACCTGTGGTTGCCACTGTGGTTCTCGCTGGTATCGGTGGGCGCCACCATCAGCACAGCACCGGCAGACCGGGCTTTGCTGCTGGGCCTGCCCGCCATCGCCACGCTGGCAGCTTTTGCACTGCCTACACTGAGCCGGGCGGTGGCTGCGCTGATTGACTGGTTCACCCTGCTGTTTTTCAGCATCTCCACCTTGGCCATCTGGGTCATCTGGATCGCCATGCAGACCGGTGTACCGGCCAAGCCTGCGGCCAACGTGGCCAAGCTGGCGCCCGGGTTCAGCCCATCGTTCTCGCTGTTCGCACTGCTGGTGGCGCTGGCAGCCTCGGTAGCGTGGTGCAGTTTGGTGTGGTGGCGTGCATCGCGCGACCGTGCCCCCATCTGGAAGAGCCTAGTGTTGCCCGCCAGCGGCGCTACCCTGGGTTGGCTGCTGCTGCTGACGTTGTGGCTACCTCTGCTCAATTACGCGCGCAGCTACGCACCGCAGGTGCAAAACGTGGTGCGCTTGATGAACAACGCGCCCCAAGGCTGCGTACAAACCTACGGCCTGAGCCGCGGACAGATCGCGGCTTTCCAGTACCACGGTGGCATGAACCTGCAAGCGGCAGACCCCCAGGCCCGCTGCGACTGGCTTCTGGTAGACCTGAACGCGTGGCCCGCGCCCCCAGGCATTGCCAAGACCAGCGACTGGGCAGAAGTGGCCATCGTGCCGCGCCCCACGGATAAGAACGACCAGCTTGTGCTGCTGCGCCGCGCGCAGGCCCTGCAATAAACCAGGGCAGCTGCCAATCTGTAGCGCGGTAGCCCCATGGGCGCGACTGCGCCGGCATTGCGCTGAAAATCAGCCGCTGCCATTCGCCATTGAGAACACAACCAACGCGCGCCATTCCGCTGCCCAGTAGGCTGCCAGCGCAGCCATTGAACCAACGCATGACAACGCCCCATCCGCACCTCACCGACCAGTCTGCCGATCTGCCCAGCATTGCGCGCCATGCAGCCACCGTGCTGGCAGGCCAGTTGGCGGTGATGGCCTTTGGCGTGACGGACACCCTGGTGGCGGGCCGCGATGGAGAAGCCTCGCTGGCGGCGCTTTCGGTGGGCTCGGCCATCTTCATCAGCATCTATGTCGGGCTGATGGGTGTCCTGCAGGCGCTGATGCCCGTGTGGGCCCAGCAACGGGGTGCAGGTGATCTGCAGGGAATGGGTTTTTCGGTGCGGCAGTCGCTCTACCTGTGCATGGCGGCGTCGGCACTGGGCATGGCGGTACTGCTGTTTCCCGCACCGCTGCTGCGCTGGACGGAAATCCCCCCGGCCCTGCGTGCCGAGGTGGAGCAATACCTGGCCGTACTGGCCTTTGCGCTGCCTGCGGCACTGCTGTTTCGGGTGTACAGCACGCTCAACCAGGCGCTGGGCAAACCCCAGCTGGTGACCTGGCTGCAAGTGGCATCGCTGTTCATCAAGGTCCCTTTGTCCATCTGGTTCACGCTGGGCGGCGCAGGCTTGCCCGCACAGGGCGTAGTGGGCTGCGCCTGGGCCACGCTGTTGGTCAACTACACCATGCTGGCGTTGGCGGTATGGCTGCTGCGCACCCAAAGCATCTACCCCCCCTTGCAGCTCTGGCGCCCGCTGGAGCGGCCCCATGCCCCAACCCTGTCCAGCTTTTTGCAACTGGGCGTGCCTGCGGGGCTGGCCATCATGGTGGAAGTCACTTCCTTCACGCTGATGGCCTTGTTCATTGCACGCCAGGGCACCACGGCCGCCGCGGCACACCAGATCGCCGCCAACATGGCCGCATTGCTGTATATGGTGCCGCTGTCGCTGGCCATCGCCACCAGCACCCGCGTGAGTTACTGGCTGGGCGCTGGCCAGGCTCTGCGTGCGCAGCGCGTGGTTTATATAGGTTTTAGGCTTGCAGCACTTACTGGAATTGCGCTAGCAGCTATATTATTTATAGCAAATCAAGAAGTTGCGTCTGTTTATTCCGACAGCCCCGCCGTGGCAGGTGTGGCGTCAGGGCTGCTGCTGTGGGTGGCGGCCTATCACCTGGCGGATGCATCGCAAACGCTGTGCGTCTTCGTGCTGCGAAGCTATCGCATCACCGTCGCCCCCTTGGCGGTGTATTGCGTCTTGCTGTGGGGGCTGGGGCTGGGCGGCGGCTACCTGGTGGCCTACAGCGACACGGGCGTGTGGAGCAGCATGGCAGCATCACCCGCTGCGTTTTGGGCGTGCAGCGCCTTAGCACTGCTCGTCACCGCAGCGGCGTTTGTGGTGATGCTGGCCAAGGCAGCGGCGCGTTCAACGCACCACGCATCAGCGTAGGCGGTTTGCCGGGAAGGTGACCGAAAAGGTGGAGCCTTTGCCCAGCTCGCTGGTGATATCGAGCGATGCGCCATGGCGTTGCAGTACGTGCTTCACGATGGCCAGCCCCAGGCCAGTGCCACCCGTTTCGCGGGAGCGGCTGCGGTCCACGCGATAGAAGCGCTCCGTCAAACGCGGAATATGCTCGGGCGCAATGCCCGGGCCTGTGTCGCGCACGGAAAACCGCACCGCTCCGTCATGGGCCCGCTCCCAGGCCACGGTGATGGTGCCACCCGCAGGTGTGTAGCGAAGCGCGTTGCTGATGAGATTGGACAGCGCACTTTGCAGCTCTGTGGGAACGCCAGCGATCTCTCCCAGCGCACGCAACTGTTCGGCTGGCGGAAATTCCAGCACATGCGGGCGCGCCTGGCTTTGTGTGAGCAATGCGGACAGCCCACGCGCCTCGTCCTCGCAGCGCTGCATCAGCGCCTGCACGGGCGTCCATTCAGTCATGCCCGGCAACGGGCTGCCTTCCAGCCGGGAGAGCGTGAGCAAGTCCTGCACCACGCTTTGCATGCGCGAGGCTTGCTGCGACATCATGCCCAGGTAGCGGGTCCGCTCCTGCGGGGAAAGCGGCAGCGTCTGAAGGGTTTCGATGAAGCCGATGAGCACCGTCAGAGGTGTGCGAATCTCGTGGGACACGTTGGCCACGAAATCACGGCGCATGGCGTCGGCTTGCTCCAGCGCAGTGACGTCGCGTGAGAGCAGCAGCTTGCGCCCGTCGCCATACGGATGCAGGTGCACCGAAATGCGCACGGGCCTGGAAGGCTTGCTGTCGCGCCCCTGCAGCACCACGTCGTGAGAAAAATCATGCGCCGCGTAGTACGCGCTGAAGTCAGGATCGCGCACCAGATTGCCAATCGACTGCATCACGTCACGCTGGGCGTCGATGCCAAACTGGCTGGCAGCAATCTGGTTGCACCACTCGATGTGGCCTTCGCTGTCGAGCAGCACCACCCCGTTGGGCGTGGCCTGCAGGGCCGCCAGAATCTCTTGCAAGCGGCTGTGACTGTCTTGCTCCTTGGCCTCACTCTGGCGCAGCAATCGGCGAGCGCGGTCTGCCGCCTCGCCCCACATGCCGCGCATGGAGGGCGCCGTAGCCAAGTCACCCGTACGCAGCCACCGCAGCACCCGGGCGCCGCGCGACAAGTCCCACACAAACCAGGCCCATGCGGCCACGGCAGCCCCCAGGGCCGCACCCCAAGGCCCCGCGCGCCACCAGCCCAAGGCGCCACCTGCCAGCTGCCAAGTCAGAAAAAATACAAAACGCCAGAACATGTGGGACGCACAGCTTTCTCAAAAATACGCACAGCCTCGAGAGGGGCGCTTCCACGGTCCACGACTCAGGCCCGCCAATTCCAGCGTGCCAAGGAGTCACGCCCCTGGCAAGCCATGCGCCCAGCCGTGGTGATGCGCACCCCAAAGGCCACGGGGCCTGCTCAGGCGCGCAATAACGCCTGGGGTTGGGCGGTCAGGCGGTAACCCGCGCCCCGAACTGTCTCCACCATGGCCCCTGCGGCACCCAGGGCCTCACGCAGACGCTTGACGTGAACGTCCACCGTGCGCTCTTCAATGAAGACATGGTCACCCCACACCTTGTCGAGCAACTGTGAACGGCTGTGCACACGCTCAGAGTGCTTCATCAGAAAGTGCAGCAGTTTGAACTCCGTGGGGCCCACCTTGAGGGGCTGTCCCTGGTAAGTCACGCGGTAGGTGGCCGCGTCCAGCACCAGCTCACCAATCGTCACACTGTCGTTGACCTGCTCAGGCGCACGGCGGCGCAGCACGGCGCGAATGCGGGCGAGCAGTTCCTGCGTGGAAAACGGTTTGGTGATGTAGTCGTCCGCACCCGCATCGAGCCCAGCCACCTTGTCGGGTTCATCGCCGCGCGCGGTGAGCATCAGGATGGGAATGGGCTTGAGGCGGCTGTCAGCACGCCACTTGCGGGCCAGCTGCAACCCGCTTTGGCCAGGCAGCATCCAGTCCAGCAGGATGACGTCGGGCAACACGGCGTCCAGCTCGCGCTGGGCCGATTCGCCATCTTCCGACCAGATGGGCTGGAAACCGTTGTGCCGCAGGTTCACGGCAATCAGCTCGGCAATGGCGGGTTCATCCTCAACGATCAAGACCCGGGGCATCTTCTTCATGGCTCTGCCCTTCCCTTACTGCAGCACAGCCGATTCAATATCGTTCATCGCGGCGTGGCGCACGTCCTTGCCCTTGACCAGATAAATGATGAGTTCGGCCACATTTTTCGAGTGGTCACCGATGCGCTCAATGGCCTTGGCCAAAAAGAGCAGGTCCAGGCTGGCCGAGATGGTGCGGGGGTCTTCCATCATGTAGGTGACCAGCTTGCGCACAAACCCGTCGAACTCCTTGTCGATGAGGTCGTCTTCTTTCAGGATGTCCAGCGCCGCCTTGGTGTCGAGGCGAGCAAAGGCATCGAGTGCCTTGCGCAGCAGGCCGGAGGCAAGATCAGCTGCCATGCGCAGGTCGCTGGAGGGCAACGAACGGGCGGCACCGCTTTCGATGATGGACTTGACCATGCGGGCCATCTTGTGCGCTTCGTCACCCATGCGCTCCAGGTTGGCCGTGGCCTTGGAGAAGGCAATCAGCAAACGCAGATCGCGCGCAGTGGGCTGACGTCGGGCAATGATGGAGGAGAGCTCGTGGTCGATCTCCACTTCCATCGCGTTCACACGCTGCTCTATGGAGGCCACTAGCTCCACGGCTTCCATACTGAACTGGGACAAGGCGTAAATCGCCTGGCGAATTTGCGACTCCACCAGGCCGCCCAGCTCCATCACGCGGGAAGAAACGCTGTTGAGCTCGCTGTCAAACTGGGTGGAGAGATGTTTTTCTGGCATGGTGTCTCCTCAGCCGAAACGGCCGGTGATGTAGTCTTCGGTTTCCTTGCGCTGGGGTTTGAAGAACATCTGCTCTGTTTCTCCAAACTCCACCAGATCGCCCAGGTACATGTAAGCGGTGTAGTCGCTGCAACGCGCAGCTTGCTGCATGTTGTGCGTCACGATGACCACGGTGTAGTCGTTCTTCAGCTCGGCAATAAGCTCTTCCACCTTGGCGGTAGAGATCGGGTCCAGCGCCGAGCAAGGCTCGTCGAGCAGCAACACTTCGGGCTTGATGGCAATGCCGCGCGCAATGCACAGGCGCTGCTGTTGGCCGCCCGAGAGGCTGGAGCCGCTCTGGTTGAGCTTGTCCTTCACTTCATTCCACAGTGCCGCCTTGCGCAGGGCCCACTCCACGCGGTCATCCATGTCGGTGGCGTTGAGGCTTTCGAACAGCTTCACACCAAAGGCAATGTTGTCGTAGATGGACATGGGGAACGGCGTGGGCTTCTGAAACACCATGCCCACCTTGGCGCGAACCAAAGCTACGTCTTGCTTGCTGGTGAGCAGGTTTTCGCCGTCCAGTACGATCTGGCCTTCAGCGCGCTGCTCGGGGTACAGCTCGAACATGCGGTTGAACGTGCGCAGCAAGGTGGACTTGCCGCAGCCCGATGGGCCGATGAAGGCAGTGACCTTGTTTTCGGGGATGTCCAGGTTGATGCCCTTGAGGGCGTGGAACTTGCCGTAATAGAAATTCAGATCGCGAACCGTGATCTTGGCGTTGGCGGGTGCGGATGCTTGGATGGTGGAGGGCATGAATGTCTTCCTTGTTTATTTCTGGCGGGTCAAGACGCGCGCCAGGATGTTGAGACCGAGAACCGCAACCGTGATCAGGAACACGCCGGCCCATGCCAGCTCCTGCCAGTTCTCATACGGACTCATCGCAAATTTGAAAATCGTGACCGGCAAGCTGGCCATGGGTTTGGACAGATCAGCATTCCAGAACTGGTTGTTGAGGGCAGTAAACAGCAAAGGCGCTGTCTCGCCCGCAATACGTGCCACAGCCAGCAACACCCCAGTGATCACGCCAGCGCGTGCGGCACGCAAAGTGACCATGGTGATGACGCGCCACTTGGGTGTGCCCAGGGCGTAAGCCGCTTCGCGCAGGCTGGCAGGCACCAGCAACAGCATGTTCTCGGTGGTGCGGATGACCACCGGAATCACGATCAGCGCCAAGGCGAGAACGCCTGCGTAGCCTGAGAAGCTCTTGAAACGGGCGACCACCACGGCGTAGACGAACAGGCCGATCACGATGCTGGGTGCAGACAGCAGAATGTCGTTCACAAACCGGGTCGTGGCCGCCAGCCAGCTGCGCGACTCGTATTCGGCAAGGTAAATGCCGGCCATGATGCCGATGGGCGTGCCCACAAATGTGGCCAGCAGCACCATGACCACGGAGCCGAAGATCGCATTGGAGATACCGCCGACCTCATTGGGCGGCGGCGTCATCTGCGTGAACAGCGCCACGCTCAGCCCCCCCAGCCCCAGGCGAATCGTCTCCCACAAAATCCACACCAGCCAGAACACGCCGAACAGCATGGCGGCCAGCGACAAGGTCAAGGCGATCTGGTTGACACGCTTGCGGCTGTTGTAGCGAGCCAAGCGCGTTTGCGACAGCTCTGCCGCAGAAATCAGGCGTTGAGAAGTACTCATGAACGCGCCCCTTCACCCTTCTTGAGCTGCGAGAGCAACAACTTTGACAAAGACAGCACCACGAAGGTGATGAAGAAAAGGACCAGACCCAGATAAATGAGCGAGGCTTGGTGGAGGCCCTCGCCAGCTTCTGCAAACTCATTGGCCAGGGCAGAAGTGATGCTGTTCGCAGCTTCAAACACCGACAAGGAATCGAGCTGGTTCATATTGCCGATGACGAACGTCACGGCCATGGTCTCACCCAATGCGCGCCCCAGCCCCAGCATGATGCCGCCGAGCACGCCAGTCTTGGTGAAGGGAAGCACCACCTTCCACACCACTTCCCAGGTGGTAGCACCCAGGCCGTAGGCAGATTCTTTGAGAAGCGCAGGCGTGACCTCGAACACATCACGCATCACTGACGCAATGAAGGGGATGATCATGATGGCCAGGATGATGCCGGCCGACAAAATGCCGATGCCCACCGGTGGGCCAGACACAAAAGCACCTAAATACGGAATGCCGCTGAAAGCGGCTTGCAATGGCTGCTGCACAAAGCGAGCCAAAATCGGGCCAAACACCATGAGCCCCCACATGCCATACACGATGGAGGGCACCGCCGCCAGCAATTCAATGGCTGTGCCCAGGGGGCGCTTGAGCCAGGCGGGCGAGAGTTCTGTCAAGAAAAGCGCGATGCCGAAACTCACCGGCACCGCAATCAGCAAGGCAATGGCCGACGTGGCCAGGGTGCCGTAAATCATCACCAGGCCGCCGTACTCATTTTGTACGGGGTCCCAGACGCTTCGGGTCAAAAAGCTCAGACCATATTTTTCAATCGATGGCCAGGCCCCAAGCACCAACGAGACAAGAATGCCAATCAGCAACAACAGGGTCAGCACGGCAGCGCCACGGGCCAACCAGCCAAAAATGCGGTCGGCCAGCATGCCGGAAATCAGGGGGCGTGGGCGGGGTGGAGTGGTCCGTTGAGCACCACGTTCCGCCTGAGACGGGGGGGTTTGCGGGACCGGCAAGATAGTGGACACGTTGAGAGCCTTCTGTGAACGCAATCAAGGGACTGGCTGAACTCAATGCCCAGCCAGCCCGCACAGATCACTTGTAAGCGATAGCCTTGCCAGAAGTATCCTGGATAGCTGTCCAAGACTTCAAGATGGTTTCCTTCACGCTGTCAGGCATGGGCACATAGTCCAGGTCAGAAGCGGTCTTGTCACCTGTCTTGTAAGCCCACTCAAAGAACTTCAACGATGTAGCGGCTTGCACAGGCTTTTCTTGTGACTTCTGCATCAGAATGAACGTAGCACCGGTGATGGGCCACGATTCCTTGCCAGGCTGGTTGGTCAGGATCTGATAGAAACTCTTGGCCCAATCAGCGCCCGCAGCGGCAGCCTTGAATGCGGAGTCATCAGGCGAAACAAACTGGCCTTCAGCATTTTGCATCTGCACGTAAGTCATCTTGTTCTGCTTGACGTATGCGTACTCCACATAGCCAATGGAGTTGGGAAGACGGCCCACAAATGCAGCCACGCCTTCGTTGCCCTTGCCACCCGCGCCGGTAGGCCAGTTCACAGCCGTGCCCTCACCCACTTTGGACTTCCACTCAGCGTTTACCTTGCTCAGGTAGTTCGTGAAGATGAAGCTGGTGCCGGAACCATCAGCGCGGCGAACAGGAGCGATCGAAGCGTCTGGCAGAGCCACGCCAGGGTTGAGCGCCTTGATAGCAGGATCACTCCAGTTGCTGATCTTGCCCAGGTAAATGTCACCCAGCACTTGGCCGCTGAGCTTGATCTGACCAGGAGCAATGCCCTTGATGTTGACCACGGGCACAACACCACCGATCACCGTAGGGAACTGAACCAGGCCCTTCTTGTTCAGGTCTTCGTCCTTCAAAGGAGCGTCAGAGGCGCCAAAATCCACTGTCTTCGCCTCGATTTGACGCAGACCAGCACCAGAGCCCACCGATTGGTAGTTGATCTTCACACCGGTGGCCTTGTTGTAATCAGAAGCCCACTTGGAATACAGAGGGGCAGGAAAGCTGGCTCCCGCGCCAGTTGCCTCTTGTTGCGCGAATGCGCTGGAAAAAGCACCTGCAGCAACCACACCGGCAACCAGAACTCGAATCGCGGACAGTTTCATGGATAAACCTCTAGAGTAGGTAAGTTGGGATATCCGTACTCTATGAGCGCTCTGTGACAGTGTTGTGACACAAAAAATGGATGTCACACACTTTCGCTGCTGTGTATTGCCCTTCAGCCCTATCGGTCGAAAGCTCGCATCCCATTCAACCGAGCACCGTCAGTCCTCTTCCACAGCCGGCAGGCGTCACGCTACTGACACAAAGCCTCACTAACCTGCCGCCGATAGCCAAGCCCTCCCACAGCGGAAGGCCTTGTGCTGCCCATCAAAAACCCCCAACCCTCCTTCGGCTCTTCCAAAGCACGCCACCCCATGCCCCACGTTGAGCGCCCTCTTCCTTGCGCCGCCGCGCAGAACACTGCATCGCAAAAACACGTGAACGACAGGAACACCCCCGCACCCAAGCGAAAAGACGCAGGCACCCGCGCACCCCTTTGGGGACGACGAGACTGGCTGCGCAGCACTTTAGCGATAGGAACCCCCGCTTTTGGCAGTAGTGCCTGGAGCCAAAGCGAGAGCACCCGCGGCATTACCGTGGCGCAGGTGGTGGATATGTCTGCCACCCAGCAGGACATCAGTCGTGACTTTCTGACGGGTTCGCGTGCGGCGTGGGTGGACCTCAACGCCCGAGGCGGGGTACAGGGCAAGCCCGTGCAGCATCTGGTGCTAGAAACCGACGGCACCACAGCCCAACTGCAATCGGCATGGAAAACGGCACACCAGCAAGCCTCATGCGTTGCCTTGTCGGGCTGCGTGGGTAACGCAGCAGCGCAGACGTTGGCACGCTATCAACTCGCGAGCGAAACCGCCTCCCCGCTGCCCTTGATTGCCCCCTGGTTGCACCAGGCAGTGGAGGAAAAATCGACAGACACTGTTTTCGATGTCTTTGCCGACCTGCGGGCCCAAATCACCCATGCATTGAAGTCTCTGGCCTCCATGGGCGTACCAGAACTGGGTGTGGCCTATGCGACAGGCCAGGACACAGCCCTGGCGCAGGCAGCCGTTCGGCAGGCGGCACAGGAGCAGTCTGTCAAGGTCCAGCGCGTCCACAGCGCAGCTCAACTGACGCAGCCCATCGTGCTCTTTGTCGGAGGGACCCCAGAACTGCATGCTTTTGTAGGGCAACTGAAATTGCCAGCAGGGCGGCAGTGTTACGTGATTGCGCTGGCCGACGTCAATCTGCAGGTGCTGGCGCAGATGGGCAACCTGCCAAAGCGGGTGTCAATCATCGCCACACAAGCCGTTCCTCTGGTCTCGGCCAGCCTGCCCGTGGTACGCGCCTACCGTGAAGCGCTGGCCAAGTTGTACGACGAACCCCCCTCGCCCCAAGGACTGGCAGGTTTCATTGCAGCGCGGTACACGGCGGAGGTGCTGCAACAAATGACGGCACCTCTTACCAGGGCGAATGTTCTGGCTGCCTTGCAGCAGCGTAAAGCACTCAATGTGGGCGGGTGGATACCCCCTTACCAGGACAAAAAACGCTCGGCAGCATTTGTCACCCAAAGCATGCTGTCGTCTGACGGCCGCATCGTGGGCTGAGCCGGGGACGCTCGTGCAACCCAGGTGCTATGCTGGCTGACATCAACGCCAGAGAGACTTCGCGCACTGCGCCACCCCATGCAAAACGGAACACTGCTCGCCGCTGTGGATCTTGGATCCAACAGCTTTCGCCTGGAAATTGGCCGCTTCGAGCACGGTCACATACAACGTGTGGAATACCTCAAGGAAACCGTTCGCCAGGGCAACGGACTGGATGAAAACCGCAATCTGACGCAAGAAGCCATGGAGCGTGGATGGGCATGCCTCGCAAGGTTCGCGGAACGACTGGCAGGCTTTCCCCGAGAGCACGTTCGAGCCGTGGCCACGCAAACCCTGCGCGAAGCACGCAATCGCGAGGAATTTTTGACACGCGGCAGCGCCCTTCTGGGCTACCCGATTGATGTGGTTTCGGGTGTGGAGGAAGCACGCCTGATCTACCAAGGGGTGGCCCACATGCTGCCTCAGTCTGACGAGCGCCGTCTGGTGGTGGACATCGGGGGACGCTCCACGGAGTTCATTCTGGGACAGCAGTTCTCAGCCAATGCCGTTGCATCCTACCGGGTGGGTAGCGTGGCATGGTCTTCGCGGTATTTTCCTGACGGAGCATTCACCCCGCAGGCCTTCCTGGCTGCAGAAATTGCTGCCAAGGCGGTAATGGACGAAGCACTTTCCGTTTTCCAGAGAAATGCCTGGGAGGTTGCTTATGGATCTTCGGGCACAGCGGGTGCGGTTGGGGACATCCTGACGGCCATGGGAGGCCCCAAAGGACTGATCACCCGTGCGGGTTTGAATGCTCTGTACGAAAAGCTGCTGCGCGCCCAAAGTGCCGACCGCGTGCGCATGGAGGGGCTGAAAGAAGATCGACGCGCGGTGATTGGCGGGGGTATCAGTGTGCTCCGCGCCGTGTTTGATTTGCTCGAAATCGAAGAAATGCAAGTGGCTCAAGGAGCATTGCGCCAAGGCGCACTCTACGACTTGCTGGATCGCGAGCAACCGGAAACAGACCTGCGCACCGCCACCGTGAATGCGCTCATGCAGAGATTCGCAGTAGACACCGCCCATGCCGAGCGCGTGGCAGCCACGGCCTGCGCGCTGTTCAGGCAAGCCGCCGCCCCAGGCAGCGAAAGGGCCGAAAGAAAACTGGAGTGGGCAGCCAAGCTCCACGAAGTGGGGTGTCGTATTTCGCACAGCGACTACCACCGGCACGGCGCTTACATCCTGGACAACACCGATGCGGCAGGCTTTGCCTTGCCGGAACTGCACCGTTTGGGCATCCTGGTGCTGGGGCAACGCGGCAAGGTGCGCAAGCTGGAAGCAGATCTTTCGGACGCCTCCTTTGCTTTGCAATTGATCTGCCTGCGACTGGCAGTGGCGCTGTGCCACGCCAGGCGCGCGCCCGACATCACAGAGATGCAGTTGCGCATGGAGCCAGGGACCTTCACCCTGAAGATACCTTCGCGATGGCCCCAGGCATTCCCGCAGTCAGCGCATTTGTTGCAGGAGGAAATGGTGGCCTGGCAAAAAACGCCGTGGGAGCTGCGCGTGCTGGCTGATTGATGCGAAGCTTTAAACGGTATAAACTGTTTATACCGTTTAAGGAGAACCTAATGACCACTGCACCCGCTACAACGCCGACTGTTACTGACAAGGAGCCTGTCAAGGCGGCAAAGCCAGTCGCTGCTGCCAAGCCCAAGAGCACTCCACCGGCCACGACGACGCCCAAGGTGGCCAAGGCGGCAGTCAGCAAGGTGACTGCTGTCAAGAAGCCTTCGGTCGCCCCCAAGGAAAGTCCCGCCAAGGATGTGAAAGCCAAGAAGCCCAAGCTCGTGCGGGACAGCTTCACCATTCCTAAAGACGAATACGCGGTCATCGATGGTTTGAAAGAGCGCGCAGTGCGTCTCTCCCGCCCCGTAAAAAAGAGCGAATTGCTTCGTGCTGGGCTGAAGCTGCTGGCAGGCCTTTCAGACACAGCGCTGTTTACCGCACTGGAGTCTGTGCCATCCATCAAGACCGGCCGCCCTACCAAAGAGCCAGAGGCCACAGCGCAAGTCAAGCCTGGCAAGGCTCCCGCCAAAGCCAAGGCGCCATCCAAAGCGCGCTCGAAGTAACAAGGGCTGGACTGGGTCAGTTAAAAAACAGGCACGGCCTTCCAGTCCTGTTCACGCAATGACGGGCGTGGGGCGAAAAGGAGCGCTCACCAGCCTTCGAGGTCTTTGCAGGCCCTTTGCACTCAAAGATACTCTGGCGACTGCACTGTCATCAGCACGGTCTGGCTCTGCTCCAGGCGCTGCCGCTGGCGCAGCCACCACACCGCCCCCTTTCGCACAGCGCATTCTGGCGCTTGCATGCCCAGCAACTGCGCAATCACCTGCCCGAGCATAGGCTGATGGCCCACGACGAGAATCGAGCCCCGGGCGTTGGGCCATTGGGCCAAGTCGAGCAGGTCTTGCGCGGTACCACCTGGCAACAGTTCTGCACGCATTTTGAATTTACGGCCTAGTGCGGCCGCGGTTTGCTCCGTACGGCGTGCAGGGCTCGCAATGACCCTCAGGCCTTCTGGCAACTGCCGATCCAGCCAAGCCGCCACCTTCGCCGCCTGCTTTTCACCCCGAGGTGTCAACGCACGGGTCAGGTCATCCATGCCCTCACCCAGCTCTTCCGCTTCGGCATGGCGCCACAAAATCAGGTCCATTCGCGCTCCTTCATGCTGCAGCAGACGCTGCAGGGCCATAGCGCCCCATCAGCGCGTTTTGCGCCCCGCGCCCTGTCGTGGGATGTGGCGCCCGTTGGTACACACCATTGGCCGCCTGGGTCCAGGCGTCGCGGTCATCGCGCAAATAGGCCACCAAACACTCGTCAATGATCTGCTGGCGCAAGGCCGGATCGTTGACAGGCCACGCCAGCTCCACTCGCCGCATCATGTTGCGGTTCATCCAGTCAGCACTGGAGAGGTACAGATCTTCTTGCTGAGCCACCCTGAAATAGAACACCCGGGTGTGTTCAAGAAAGCGGCCAATGACGGATCGCACGCGGATGTTATCGGTCAGGCCTGGAACCTGGGCCGCCAGCATGCAGGCCCCCCGCACAATGAGATCAATGCGGACCCCGCATTGCCCCGCCTTCACCAAAGCACGGATCAATGCCTCGTCCGTCAAGGCGTTCATCTTGACGACTATGCGCGCATCCCCGCCACGGCTGGCTGCCTGGGCCACTTGGTCAATTTTCTCCAGCATGCGCCGCTGCAGATGAAAAGGCGCCAAGATCAGCTGGCGCAACTTGGGCGGACGATTCTGACTGGCCAGATGGCTGAAAACGCCATCCATGTCCGCAGTGATTTCTTCATCGGCAGTCAAGTAGCTCAGGTCTGTATACAGGCGCGCCGTGCGCACGTTGTAGTTGCCGGTAGATAGGTGCCCATACCTGCGCAAACGGTTACCCTCGCGGCGGGTCACCAGCAGCATCTTGGCGTGTGTCTTCAACCCGACGACACCGTAGACCACCTGAGCGCCGACCGACTCCAACGCCTCCGCCCAGTTGATATTGGCTTCCTCGTCAAAACGCGCCTTCAGCTCCACCACCGCCATGACTTCCTTGCCCCTGCGCACCGCTTCCGCCAGCAACTCCATCAGTTCGGAATCAGCGCCCGTTCTGTAGATAGTCTGCTTGATCACCAGCACATGGGGGTCGTTCACCGCCTCGCGAAGGAACGCCAGCACCCCGTCAAAGCTCTCGAAGGGCTGGTGGATGAGCACATCTCGCTGACGCAATTGCTCCAGAATCGACACGCCCGATTGCAACTGGCGAGGCCATGAGGCGCTCCAGGGCGGGAACAGCAATGCTGGATCGTTGACCAAATCCACCAACTGACTCAGCCGCACCAGATTGACAGGCCCGGGGACGCGAAACAGAGTAGCAGGTGGCAGCGCAAACTGCTCGAGCAAAAAGTCTGACAAAAAGGCGGAGCAGCCTGCCGACACTTCCAGGCGCACGGCCTGACCGTAGTGCCGTTGCTGCAGCCCTTGCCGCAAGGCGGTTCGCAGGTTGCGCACGTCTTCTTCGTCCAGCGCCATGTCTGAATGACGGGTCACACGGAACTGTGAAAACTCGGTCACTTCACGGCCAGGGAACAAATCATCCAGATGGGCGCGCACGATGCTGGACAGACTGACAAAGCACATGCCAGTCGGTGTCACCCTGTCAGGCAGACGAACCAGCCGCGGCAGGGAGCGAGGCACTTTCACAATGGCGACCTCGTTCTCGCGCCCAAAAGCATCAGGGCCTCGCAGGCGCACGATGAAATTCAAGGACTTGTTGGCAACCTGCGGGAAAGGATGGGCGGGATCCAGCCCCACCGGAATCAGCAGAGGACGTACCTCTTTTTGAAAGTACTCCTGCACCCACCGCCGCTGCGCTGCACTGCGCTCCCCGTGGGGCACGATGCGAATTCCCTGGGCTGCAAACGACGGGCTCAATACGTCGTTGTACAGAGCATATTGACGCATGACCAGCTGGTGAACAGCTGCCGAAAGCGACTCCAGAGAAGCCGGGCTGTAGATGCCTTTGGTGTCACCGGTCTTGGCAGCCGTGACATGAGGGGCTACCCGCACCTCAAAAAACTCATCCAGATTGGATGAAACTATGCACAGATAGCGTAGCCGCTCCAAAAGCGGTACGTCGGCACGCGCTGCCCAATCGAAGACACGTTCATTGAATGCCAGAATGCTCTGATCCCGATCCAAGAGCACGGGCAAAAGATCGGAGGTTTTACGACTTGCCGCTGGCATACCTCCATCGCTCGACACCCCTGCCTCTACCTCGCCTGTGTGGCTGGGTTGATTCAAAGGCTTTTCCAAGGGCAGAGGAAGCATGGCGAAGGCAATCTGAAGCAGTCAATCCAGTGCAGTATTGGCTATTCAGATGACAAGGGTGTGACAGGTTTTATGACAACCTTTTTGGATGTCACAAAGCCATTTGCTGGCACGAGATGATCCAAAAACTGCTCTGCCGCAGTCTCCCAGGTGAAATGCATGGCACGCTGACGGGCTTCATGGCGCGGCACTCGCAGCGCTTGCTGACATGCTTGAAGCAGGTCTTCGTCTAACACCCCACCCTGAGGCTTGGCGCCTTCGTGAGCGCCAAGGACTTCCCTGGGCCCTTCTACGGGAAAAGCTGCCACGGGCGTTCCGCAGGCCATGGCCTCCAGCATCACCAGGCCAAAGGTTTCAGACCGACTCGGAAAGACGAAGACATCGGCGCTCGCGTACACCTCAGCCAGCGCTGTCCGATCAAGAATTCCCAGCCACCGCACGTGGGGGTAACGGGCACGCAACCCTGCTTCGAGTGGCCCCACACCACACACCACCTTCGTACCGGGCGTCTCCATTTGCAAAAAGGCTTCAATGTTCTTTTCGTACGAAACCCGCCCGACGTACAAACAGACTGGATGTGCGAGCGGACCAGTCAACGTAGACACCTTAGTGGCCGGCTCAAAAGGAAACAACTGGGTATCTACCCCATGCGTCCATGAACGCAAGTGGCGAAAGCCGCGCCGCGCCAGCATGCTCAGTACCTCCCGTGTGGGAACCATAACCCCTGCAGACGGGCGGTGAAAGTGTCGAAATAACGCATATCCCCAGGCAAGCGGAATCCGCAAAGCGGCGTGCAAAATTTCGGGGAATCGGGTGTGGAAAGCCGTGGTGAACGAAAGCCCGTTGCGTATGCAGTACTTGCGCCCGGCCCAACCCAAGGGGCCTTCTGTGGCCAGGTGGATGGCATCAGGGCGCCATTCCTTCAATTGGATTGCCAATTTTTTGAACGGTCGCACGGCAAGATCAATTCCCGCGTAGCCTGGGCATGGGCGCGTACGAAAGAGACCCGGATGAATGACCAGCACCTCATGCCCACGCTGCTGTAGCTGTCGCACCAACTCCACCAGCGTGGTCACCACGCCGTTGACCTGGGGCATCCATGCGTCTGTAACCAGAGCGATTTTCATACCGACACCCCTTGCCCCACAGGGGCCGTGAATCCGCCCGCCAGGTGCTGATGCCAATGCACCAACTCCAGGCGTCCATCACGGTGCTCTACCAAAGCCGTACAGCTCTCGACCCAGTCGCCATCGTTGCAATAGAGCACACCGCCAATTTCACGCATCTCCGCGCGGTGAATATGGCCGCAAACGACACCCTGGTGACCTCGGCGAAGCGCTTCGGCAGCGACGGCTTCCTCAAAATCAGTCACGTAGTTCAACGCCTTCTTTACCTTGCCTTTGAGGTACGCAGACAAGGACCAATAAGGCAAGCCCGCCCTTGCTCGCAAGCTATTGAGATAACGGTTCAGCTTGAGAGAAAACTCGTAAAGGTTGTCACCGAGATAGGCCAGCCACTTCGCGCACTGGATCACCCCGTCGAAATAATCGCCATGGATGACCCACAGGCTGCGCCCATCGGCAGTGGTGTGTACTGCTTCGTTGACCACCTGGATGCCGCCAAAGGAGTGCCCCTCGAACGCACGCGCAAACTCGTCGTGGTTTCCCGGCACAAACACGATGCGACAGCCTTTTCTGGCTTGCCTGAGCAACTTTTGTACGACGTCGTTGTGCAACTGCGGCCAAAACCAGCGACGGCGCAGCTGCCAGCCATCCACGATGTCTCCCACCAAGTACAGAGAATCACAAGTGTGGTGGCGCAAAAACTCCAGCAACGCTGCCGCCTGACAGCCGGGTGTTCCCAAGTGCAAGTCTGAGATGAACACGGCCCGATATCGGGGAGCCGGTTCGCACTCTTTGCTCGACTCGTCCGGGAGCTGGTGCTGCCGAAATGCCATGCCCGAATCCCAGCCACCCTGCAAATCCCAGGGCGCACGCATCAGGCACCCAGAAAGTGCTTGCGATACCGGGGATGCAGATCGCCCAAGCGCATGAGCATGGGCAAATCGGCGGTGTTGAAATCGGGGTCCCAGGCAGGAGCCCCCAGCACACGAGCGCCCAGACGCAGGTACCCTTTGATCAATGCGGGGGGTTCTGTGGCAATGGAGCTGTCAAGCCGCTCCACCGGCAGCGGCAGGCGAGGCCGAACGTGGTACTCGATGGGGGCCAGATGCGTTTGGCGCAATTGGTGCCAGATGCTCGCGGCCACATCCCCGCTGACCACACCGTTGTGCAGCATGGGAATGCTGGCGCACCCAATCATGGTGTCCAATTGGTTGCGAACCATGAAGTCAGCCAGCGCACCCCACAATGCCATGATGACACCCCCATGGCGATGGTCTGGATGCACACAGCTACGCCCGAGCTCCACCATCCGGGAGCGCAGACTGCGCAAGCGTGTCAGATCAAACTCGGTGTCGCTATAGGTGCTGCCTACCCGCTGGGCCTGCGCTGGAGTCAAGACGCGGTAGGTTCCAATCACCGCCTGGCTGGCTTCATCAAGCACCAGCACATGCTCACAAAAGTCATCAAACAAATCAATGTCATGCCCCGGGACGGTGGTGGACAGCCGAGCCCCCATTTCCAAGCCGAAGACCTCAAACCGCAGCTTTTGAGCCTGCCTCACCTCATCAAGGTGACGGGCCCACCGGACCTGGATGCCCGCAGACGTAGGCTTTGCGATACCCCATGTGGCACTACTGGATCCAGAGGAAGAAACGGAGCCACTGGTGACAGTATCTGAAATAGACAATAAGCCTTTGAGTGAGGGCTCTTGCATGAGTAGGCTCCTTCGTTCGACCCAAGAATCTGAAGCCAGGCTGGAGCACCAACCTGACATGTCTGAACTTGAGTGTGAAAGAGCCTCGTGACATCGCTGTTGCAATATCGAGGCGGAATGATGACAGACTGAACCGCGAGCAGGAGGGAAGCTGCCGACTACAGCAAGACGAGAATTTTCACGCGGTCGGTGGTCATCCCTGAAGCATTGCAATACTGCTTTAGCGGTAGATGGTCACCACGTGCTATGCGAGCGCGGCCGCGAAGTCCAACCCTCCAGCAGCGCATACCCAGTGCGTATCCCAGTCCAACTCACTCACCCGGCCTTCGCCGCATCGGCGAGTTTCTGAGCGCAGCGGTTGGCCTGCTCCGCATCACGCGCCTCAACCATTACGCGCAGCAGGGGCTCGGTTCCACTGGCACGAATCAGAACCCGCCCTGACGCGCCCAATTCGTTTTCCACTTCGCGAATGGCAGCAGATAGCAATAGGTTGTTCTTCCAGTCCTGCCCAGGCAAGAGTCGAACGTTGAGAAGCACTTGCGGAAAGAGGACAACCTCCCGCAAAAGCTGGGGCAAGCTGCTGCCGCTACGAACGCAGGCCTGCAGTACCTGCAAGGCACTCACCAAGCCGTCTCCGGTGGTGTGCTTGTCCAGAGCCAGCAAATGGCCCGAGCCTTCACCACCCAGAATCCAACGGTGTTTGGCCAACTCTTCCAAAACGTAGCGGTCACCCACCTTGGCTCGTTCCAAACGGACGCCGCGTTGCTTTAACGCGACCTCAACCGCCATGTTCGTCATCAATGTACCGACAACCCCTGGCACGTGCTCGTCACGCCCCATACGGTCAGCAGCCATCAAGTAGAGCAGCTCGTCACCGTTGTAAAGCCGCCCCGAGGCGTCCACCATCTGCAGCCGGTCGGCATCGCCGTCCAGTGCCACACCGTAATCTGCATGGTTCGCGCGCACGGAGCGTACGAGTGCGTCAGGGTGGGTTGCACCGACCTCGTGGTTGATATTCAAACCATCGGGTGCACAGCCGATGGAGATCACCTCGGCACCCAACTCGTGGAACACCTTGGGAGCCACTTGGTACGCGGCGCCATGCGCGGCATCCACCACAATTTTGAGACCCTTCAGGGTGAGGTCTTGAGGAAACGTGCTTTTGCAGAACTCGATATATCGCCCTGCTGCATCGTCCAGTCTGCGCGCCTTGCCCAGGCTGGAAGAATCTGCCCACACAGGCGCCTCATCCAGCGCAGCCTCTACATCCAGCTCCCAGGCGTCAGGCAACTTGGTGCCTTGGGCACTGAAGAACTTGATACCGTTGTCTGGATAGGCGTTGTGGCTGGCACTGATGACCACACCCAGGCTTGCACGCTGCGCACGCGTCAAGTAGGCAACTCCAGGGGTAGGCAACGGTCCCAGCAACACGACGTCCACACCAGCGGAGTTGAATCCAGACTCCAAAGCACTTTCCAGCATGTAGCCAGAAATACGGGTGTCTTTTCCGATCAGCACCGTTGGGCGCTCTTCCGTACGGCGCAGTACACGGCCCACAGCGTGGGCGAGCCGCAATACAAAATCTGGGGCGATGGGGTACTGGCCCACCGTTCCACGAATACCGTCAGTGCCGAAATACTTGCGTGTCATTTTTTTGCTTTCCTTGTGCTTGAAGGCATTGTGCAATGCCTTCCCCTCACCTCGCCAAACTCGCTGACGGACGCGCGGCCCTCCATACAGACAGGGCAGCGGCAGTTTCCCGAACATCATGCACGCGAACAATGTGCGCGCCACGCTCTACCGCCAGCAGGGCTGCGGCTACGCTGGGCACCATTCTTTGATCGACCTCCAGGCCAGTCACGGCTCCTAACGAAGATTTGCGCGACCACCCTGCCAGCAAGGGGTAACCGTCAGCCAAAAACTCCGCCTGGTGTGCCAGCAGCGAGAAATTTTGCTCCACTGTTTTACCGAAACCCACTCCAGGGTCCAGCACGATGCGATCTGGCTGTACGCCCATCGCGCGCAGTGACTCTGCAGACTCCTGCAGGAAGCGCCGCACCTGAAGAACAATGTCGCCATCCATGGGCGAGGCTTGCATAGTCTGCGGATCGCGGTGCATGTGCATCAGGCAGACACCGCAAGCAGGGTGCGAAGCCACGACCGCCTGTGCACCGGGCTGACGCAGCGCCCAGATGTCGTTGATGATGTCGACGCCCAGGTCAAGCACCGCCTGCATCACCTCAGGCTTGTAGGTATCAACGGAAACGGGCACACCCATCGATACCGCACCGCGCACCACAGGCAATACACGCGCCAACTCTTCTTCCAGCCCCACTGCTGGACTGCCCGGGCGCGTGGACTCACCCCCGATATCCAAGATATCTGCCCCGTCCTTGATCAATTGCTCGCAATGCAGCAACGCCCGAGCGGAATGAGCGTAACGCCCTCCATCCGAAAAAGAGTCAGGCGTCGCGTTGACGATACCCATGACCAAGGGGCGATCCAGAGCAATGGAGAAGCGGGAAGTTTGCCAGTTCATTCGTTCACGACTGTGTTGTAACAACCAAAAAAGAAACGGGGCAAAAGCCCCGTTCGTGGATTCAGTAGCCCGTCAGGCTACGGTGGGTGCCGTGTCTGTCGCTACGGCAGGAGTTCCGCCTCCAGACCCATCACCGCCCGAGGAGGGAGTTCGGGGCGTCCAGTCTTTCGGCGGACGTGGCTCTTTGCCAGCCATGATGTCGTCCAGTTGTTCGCTGTCGATGGTTTCCCAATCCAACAGGGCCTTGGCCATGGCATGCATCTTGTCGCTGTGCTCTTCAATAAGGCGGCGAGCAAGGTTGTATTGCTCATCAATGATGCGACGCACCTCGCTATCCACCTTTTCCATGGTCTGCTCACTCATGCTGGTGGTCTTGGTTACCGAGCGACCCAGAAACACTTCGCCTTCGTTCTCGGCATAGACCATGGGGCCCAGCGCTTCCGTCATACCGTAACGGGTCACCATGTCACGCGCGATGTGGGTGGCTCGCTCGAAGTCGTTACTGGCACCAGTGGTCATCTGGTTCATGAACACTTCTTCGGCGATACGACCACCAAACAGCATGCTGATCTGGTTGAGCATGTACTCGCGGTCATAGCTGTAGCGGTCCTGAGCCGGCAGGCTCATCGTCACACCCAGGGCTCGACCACGGGGAATGATGGTGACCTTGTGCACGGGGTCGCACTTGGGCAGCAACTTGCCGATCAGCGCGTGGCCCGCCTCGTGGTAAGCCGTATTGCGACGCTCTTCCTCTGGCATGACCATGCTCTTGCGCTCTGGCCCCATGAGGATCTTGTCCTTGGCCTTTTCAAAGTCTTGCATTTCCACAGTGCGCGCGTTGCGACGCGCAGCCATAAGGGCCGCTTCGTTGCAGAGATTGGCCAAATCGGCTCCGCTCATACCGGGCGTGCCACGGGCGATGATGGCAGGAGCCACATCTTGGCCCACTGGAATCTTGCGCATGTGCACGTTCAAGATCTGCTCGCGGCCCCGAATGTCAGGCAGCGTGACATAGACCTGGCGGTCAAAACGGCCGGGGCGCAGCAATGCGGCATCGAGAATGTCGGGGCGGTTGGTCGCAGCCACAACGATCACGCCGAGGTTGGTTTCGAAACCATCCATCTCCACCAGCATCTGGTTCAGAGTCTGCTCACGCTCATCATTACCGCCACCAAGACCCGCACCACGCTGGCGGCCTACGGCGTCGATTTCATCGATGAAGATGATGCAAGGCGCATTCTTCTTGGCGTTTTCAAACATGTCGCGTACGCGGGCAGCACCCACACCGACAAACATTTCCACGAAATCAGAGCCAGAGATACTGAAGAACGGCACTTTGGCTTCACCAGCGATGGACTTGGCGAGCAAAGTCTTACCGGTGCCTGGAGGGCCCACCAGCAGCAAACCACGCGGAATACGGCCGCCCAGCTTTTGGAATTTTTGCGGGTCTTTCAAGAAGTCTACAACTTCTTTGACCTCTTCCTTAGCCTCGTCGCAGCCAGCCACGTCCGCGAACGTGACCTGGTTGGTGTTCTCGTCGAGCATGCGGGCTTTGCTCTTGCCAAAGCTGAAAGCACCACCCTTGCCACCGCCTTGCATCTGGCGCATAAAGTAAATCCATACGCCGATCAACAACAGCATCGGCCCCCAGCTGACCAGCAACGTCATCAAGAGAGAACCCTCTTCGCGAGGCTTCACGTCGAACTTGACCTTGTGCTCAATGAGATCACCCACCAGTCCGCGATCCAGCACGGAAGCATTGGTGCGGATCTTCCGATCATCGGTGGTGGTGGCGATGATTTCGCCGCCGCTCAGTCCCTCCGGGATGACGGCGCTCTTGATACGGTTATTGCGAACTTCATCCAGAAATTCGGAATAGCCCACCGTCGTCGCACCGGCGCTGCCTCGGGTATCAAACTGTTTGAATACCGTGAACAACACCATGGCGATGACCAGCCACACGGCAAATTTCGAAAACCACTGATTGTTCAAGCGGAACTCCAGTTACAAGGGAGAAGAATGGCTAGATGCCAGTACGGCAGTAGCTTTGGCTGATTTTAGGTCTTTCAAGGCGCGGCCACCTGTTTATCCCCCCTTGGACCCATGGGCGCCGTGTGGAAATTGGGCGAAGTCTGCGCCCTGAATTGACCTGAGGCAAGTTGGAGCTCCATTTTGTTCCCAAGCCCCATGCCTCAAGACCGGAAACGCACCAAATGCTACGACTTGGCTTTGAGCCCCATACCCACCAGAAAAGTTTCGGAGGATTTATCCCGCGATGCTTTCGGCTTCAACGGCTTCACCACTTTGAAGGTCTGCTTGAACAGGTTCACCAGATCGCTGTACCCACTGCCATGAAACAGCTTCACCACCAAAGCGCCATCGGGCTTGAGGTGGGTACAGGCAAAATCCACCGCCAGCTCCACCAGATGCGCAATGCGCGCCGCGTCTGCCGACTCGATGCCGGACAGATTGGGAGCCATGTCAGACACCACCACATCCACCACTCGCCCAGCCAGCGCCTGCTCCAGCCTTTCCAGGACTTCGGGCTCACGAAAATCGCCGTTCAGGAACGTGACACCTTCAATGGGCTCCATGGGCAAGATGTCCAGCGAAATGATGCACCCATTGAGTTGCCCCGCCGCCGCCCCAGCGGGAGACAAGCGGCGGCGTACGTATTGACTCCAGGCCCCGGGGGTAGAGCCCAGATCGACCACGGTGTACCCGGGTTTGATCAGGCCAAGCTGCTCGTCAATTTCCTTGAGTTTGTAGGCCGCACGGGCACGGTAACCCTCTTTCTGGGCCAATTTGACATAGGTGTCGTTGACATGGTCGTTGAGCCATGCCTTGTTGACCTTCTTGCTTTGGGTTTTTACTTTCATTGCATTTTTCTTCCTGCCTCGATAATACGGCCATGCCCCAAATTCAATTGACTCCCGCAGAGCGCCGGGAACACCGCGCCAATGCCCACCATCTGGACCCTGTGGTCCTTGTCGGTGGAGATGGCCTGACCCCTGCGGTCAAAAAAGAAATCGATGCAGCCCTGAATGCCCATGGTTTGATCAAGGTTCGCGTGTTTGGTGACGACCGCGCCGCCCGCGAACTGATGTACCAGGAACTGGCCGCTGAACTCAATGCCGCCCCCATCCAACACATCGGCAAGCTGCTAGTGTTTTGGCGCCCCATTCCTCCCAAGGAACGCACCGTGGACGAAGACCGTATGCCCGGCCCCCGCGATGTGAAGGTGCTCAAGTTCAGCAAACGTGGCGGCCAGCGCCCTGAAATCAAACAGCTGCGCGTGCTGGGCAACCAACGCCTGACGTCTGGCGGCCAGATCAAGCGCGCAAAGCCCAAGCAAAAGTCCATCAAAAAGCGTCAAGCCGACTGACCCCATGCCAGGACACGGACAAGCGGGTCACGAGCGCCACATCATCTGCATGAAGTGGGGCAAGAAGTACGGCCCCGAATACGTCAACCGGCTGTACGCCATGGTTCGCCGCCACCTGAGCGGCGACTTCCGGTTTGTATGCCTGACCGATGATGCCAGCGGCATTCGCAGCGAAGTGGAATGCAAGCCCATTCCTCCTCTGGATTTGCCCCCCGGCATTCCAGAGCGTGGCTGGACCAAACTCGTCACCTTCAGCGCAGACCTTTACGGCCTGCGAGGCACCGCCCTGTTCCTGGACGTAGACGTGGTCGTCACCGGAAGCCTGGATGACTTTTTTACCCAGCCGGGCGAGTTCCTGATCATTCACGATTACAAGCGCCCATGGCGCATTACCGGCAATTCGTCGGTGTACCGTTTTGAATTGGGCGCGCACCCCGACGTGCTTGAATACTTTCGCGGCCACTTTGCCGAAATTCGCCAGAAGTTCCGCAATGAGCAGGCCTACCTGTCGGACTTTTTGCACAAGCAAGGCAAGTTGCAGTACTGGCCTGCAAGCTGGTGTCCCAGCTTCAAATACCACGGTATTCCTGCCTGGCCCACCAATTATTGGAAGGCGCCGTTTGTGCCACCGGATGCGCGCATCGTGATTTTTCATGGTGAATGCAACCCGCCTGACGCACTGGCAGGGCGACGCAACCGCAGGTTCCGTTACATCAAGCCAGCTACCTGGGTTGCAGAGCACTGGAAAGAATGAGTTGATGAGACTCACCATAAAAAAACCGCCTGAACGGCGGTTTTTTTATGGGCCAAACCAACTTGACCAAAGGTGTCTTCAAACACCTGCCGGATCATCGGGGCGGCCCGATAGCGGCGCTGCACTGTCATGCGATACCGCACCCAGCAGTCGCATCTTCAGTAGCACCACCAAAGCACACACCCACTGCAAGCCATACAGCACCGAACCTACGGTGTGCCAAAGCCGCAAATCCTGCCTCGCCACGATGCGGGGGGCTACGCCGTATTGCGACACCAAGGCGAGCAGCATGCCGCCTACTATGAAAAGCATAGCTGCTTGCGCCCATGGATAGAGCGCTACAGCCCCTTTTGGTCTTGAAAGCAATAACAGGAGCAAAGCGCAGCAGACAGACACCCAGGTCTGCGCCGCAAACAGCTTGGCAGCCATGGTTCCCGCCATGGCGGGCGTGGGCAGGTTTGCAAACAACATGGGCACCACCAGCAGCCCCACGGTGGTGAGGCTGCCCCACCACAAGGCGGCGGCAAGGAATGAAAGGCGCCCTGTCACAGCCCTGGCCTCACACGTAGCTGACCGCCACGACCTCGTAGCGGCGGATACCGCCGGGCGCCTGCACTTCAGCGGTGTCGCCCTCTTCCTTGCCGATCAACGCGCGGGCGATGGGGCTTGAAATGTTGATGAGGCCCTGCTTCAGATCGGCCTCGTCTTCCCCCACGATCTGGTACTTCACCAGGTCGCCCGTGTCTTCATCCTCCAGCTCGACCGTGGCACCAAACACCACCTTGCCACCACCATCCACGGCACTGGGGTCGATCACCTGGGCGACCGAGAGCTTGCCTTCAATCTCCTGGATGCGGCCTTCGATGAAGCCTTGACGGTCCTTGGCGGCATCGTAGTCGGCGTTTTCGCTCAAATCGCCTTGCGCACGGGCTTCGGCAATGGCGGTGATCACGGTAGGACGCTCGACGGTCTTGAGGCGGTGCAGCTCTTCCTTGAGCTTTTCAGCGCCGCGCTTGGTAATTGGAATGGTGGCCATTCTTGTCACTCTCCATAAGTCGAATGCAGCCCAATTCAAAGGGCTGCAGCAATAGGTTCCGCCCGCAAGGCCCAACAGCCTGCAGACATGGACGACCCTAAAAAGGAAACCGCCGCACGTTGCCGCGCGGCGGTGTTTGTTCAGCGGCGATTATGCCGTGTTTGCGGCGGCAAAAGCCACCGCGAAAACCCGGTCAGGCTGCCAGCTGGGCGTGCAGTTCCTGCACCGAATACACGTCAAGCTTGTCCAGGTACTTCATGCCCTCGACAGCCGCCTCGGCACCAAAAATGGTGGTGAAGGTGGTCACGCGGGCCAGCAGCGAAGAGGTACGGATCGCGCGCGAATCCGCAATCGCATTGCGACGCTCTTCCACCGTGTTGATGACCATGACAATCTCGTTGTTCTTGATCATGTCCACGATGTGCGGACGGCCTTCGGTTACCTTGTTCACCACTGCCACAGGCACGCCAGCCTCGGCAATCGCGGCTGCTGTACCCTTCGTGGCCACCAGTTCAAAGCCCAGGGCCACCAACTGGCGGGCGATGTCCACCGCGCGTGGCTTGTCGCTGTTTTTCACGGTGAGGAACACCTTGCCCGAGGTGGGCAGCTTGGTGCCCGCACCCAGCTGGCTCTTCACGAAGGCTTCGCCAAAGGTCTTGCCCACGCCCATCACTTCGCCGGTGGACTTCATCTCGGGGCCGAGGATGGTGTCCACGCCAGGGAACTTGACGAAGGGGAACACGGCTTCCTTCACGCTGAAGTACGGCGGCGTGACTTCCTTGGCGATGCCTTGCGAAGCCAGGGTCTGGCCGGCCATGCAGCGTGCCGCCACCTTGGCCAGCTGAATGCCCGTAGCCTTGGAAACGAACGGCACTGTACGCGAGGCGCGAGGGTTCACTTCCAGCACGTAGATCACGTCCTTGCCGTCCACTTCCTGGATAGCGAACTGCACGTTCATCAGGCCCACCACATTCAGGCCGGCCGCCATAGCTGCAGTCTGGCGCTTGATCTCGTCGATGGTCGGCTGCGACAGGTAGTACGGGGGCAGCGAGCAGGCAGAGTCGCCCGAGTGCACACCAGCTTGCTCGATGTGCTCCATCACGCCACCGATGAAGGTGACACCAGCGGAGTCGCGCACGCAGTCCACATCGCACTCGATGGCGTTGGACAGGAAACGGTCCAGCAGCACGGGCGAGTCATTGCTTACCTTGACGGCTTCGCGCATGTAGCGCTCCAGGTCGCGCTGCTCGTGCACGATTTCCATCGCACGGCCACCCAGCACGTAGCTGGGGCGCACCACGAGGGGGTAGCCCAAAGCGGCGGCCTTCTCCAGGGCTTCGGCTTCGGTGCGGGCAGTGGCATTCGGTGGCTGCTTCAGACCCAGGTCGTGCAACAGCTTCTGGAAGCGCTCACGGTCTTCGGCAGCGTCAATCATGTCGGGCGTGGTGCCGATGATTGGCACGCCTTCGGCTTCGAGACCCAAAGCGAGCTTGAGCGGCGTCTGGCCGCCGTACTGCACGATCACGCCGACCGGCTTTTCCTTGTCCACGATCTCCAGCACGTCTTCGAGCGTGACGGGCTCGAAGTACAGGCGGTCGGAGGTGTCGTAGTCGGTGGACACGGTCTCGGGGTTGCAGTTGACCATGATGGTTTCATAGCCGTCTTCGCGCATGGCGAGCGCGGCATGCACGCAGCAGTAGTCGAACTCGATGCCCTGACCGATGCGGTTCGGGCCACCGCCCAGCACCATGATCTTCTTGTTGCCGGTAGGTGCGGCTTCGCACTCCGCAGCAGCGCCGTAAGGTGCAGCCTCATAGGTCGAGTACAGGTATGCCGTGTTGGTGGCAAACTCTGCAGCACAGGTGTCCACGCGCTTGTACACGGGGCGCACCTGGTGTGCGCGGCGTGCTTCGCGCACGGCCTTCTCCGTCGTCTTCAGCAGCTTGGCTAAGCGGCGGTCAGAGAAACCCTTTTGCTTGAGTGTAAGCAGCGTGGCGGCGTCCAGCGCAGCCAGGGCGCCCTCACCCTTCTCGGCGACGAGCTTGTCGATGTCGAGTTCGATCTTCACGATCTGCTCGATCTGCACCAGGAACCACTTGTCGATCTTGGTGAGATCATGCACCTCGTCTACCGACAGGCCCATGGCAAACGCATCGCCCACGTACCAGATGCGCTCGGGGCCGGGCTCGCCCAGCTCTTTTTCCAGAGTCTCGCGGTCCTGGGTCTTTTCGTTCATGCCGTCCACGCCCACTTCCAGGCCGCGCAGGGCTTTCTGGAAGGACTCCTGGAAGGTGCGGCCCATGGCCATCACCTCTCCCACAGACTTCATCTGTGTGGTCAGGCGGCTGTCGGCCGTGGGGAATTTTTCGAACGCAAAACGTGGGATCTTGGTGACCACATAGTCGATCGAAGGCTCGAACGATGCGGGCGTGGCGCCGCCCGTGATTTCGTTCTTGAGCTCATCGAGCGTGTAGCCCACGGCCAGCTTGGCTGCGACCTTAGCAATCGGGAAACCCGTGGCCTTGGACGCCAGCGCCGACGAACGCGACACGCGCGGGTTCATCTCGATGACGATCATGCGGCCGTCCTTCGGGTTGACCGAGAACTGCACGTTGGAGCCGCCGGTGTCCACGCCAATTTCACGCAGCACCGCCAAAGAGGCGTTGCGCATGATCTGGTATTCCTTGTCGGTCAGCGTTTGTGCCGGGGCCACGGTAATGGAGTCGCCCGTGTGCACGCCCATGGGGTCGAGGTTCTCGATGGAGCAGATGATGATGCAGTTGTCCGCCTTGTCGCGAACCACCTCCATCTCGTACTCCTTCCAGCCGAGCAGCGACTCTTCGATCAGCAGCTCGTTGGTGGGCGAGGCTTCCAGGCCGCGCTTGCAGATGGTCTCGAACTCTTCGGGGTTGTAGGCAATGCCGCCGCCCGTGCCGCCCAGCGTGAAGCTGGGACGGATCACCGTGGGGAAGCCCATGTTCTTCTGCACCGCCCACGCTTCTTCCATGCTGTGCGCAATGCCCGAGCGCGCGGAGCCCAGACCGATCTTGGTCATGGCGTCCTTGAACTTCAGGCGGTCTTCGGCCTTGTCGATGGCTTCGGGCGTGGCACCGATCAGCTCGACCTTGTACTTGTCGAGCACGCCGTTGCGCCACAGGTCGAGTGCGCAGTTCAGCGCGGTCTGGCCACCCATGGTGGGCAGGATGGCGTCGGGGCGCTCCTTGGCGATGATCTTCTCGACCGTCTGCCAGGTGATGGGCTCGATGTAGGTGACGTCGGCCGTGGCCGGGTCGGTCATGATCGTCGCGGGGTTGCTGTTGATCAGAATGACCTTGTAGCCTTCTTCGCGCAGGGCCTTGCAGGCCTGCACACCGGAGTAGTCGAACTCACAGGCCTGGCCGATGATGATCGGGCCAGCGCCGATGATGAGAATGCTTTTTATGTCGGTACGTTTTGGCATGGTGCGGCGTTCATTGGCCCTGGGAGGCAGGGGCCTCCGGGCTGGTGGTGGAGGCGGCGGCAATCGCGTCGCGCCGCAGTGTCAGCTTGTCGAGAAGGGCCCGCACGCGCTCGGGCGGCAGGTTCTTTTGCATCAGCTGCAAAAGACCGTCGCCCTGGATCAGCGGGCGCAGCACCTCGGCTTCAGCCTCATAAAAGGTGACGTCCCAGTCCTGCATGGCTTCGGCGAACGTGGCGTCGTCCCAGGTTTTGCCTTTGGCCACCAGGGTCACGAGCGGCATGGCCTTGTTTTCCACAAACGCTTTTTTGTAGGGCTTTTGCGCCCAGCGTTCGGTGAACCACTCCTTGTGAGGAGAGGGCAAGGTCAGAATGCGCTTATGGATCGCTTTTTCAAGCGAAGCCGCCGGAAAACTGAACAACTTCATAGAACAGGACCTTCTCGGAGCGATCCGCTTACGCGGCTTTTGCAGCCTGCATCGCGCGGGTGAAGCGGTCAAACAGGTAGGCGATATCGTGCGGGCCGGGCGATGCTTCGGGGTGGCCCTGGAAGCAGAAAGCGGGCTTATCGGTGCGCTCCAGGCCTTGCAGCGTGCCGTCAAACAGGCTGATGTGGGTGGGGCGCAGCGTGGCAGGCAGCGAATCCATGTCCACCGCAAAACCGTGGTTCTGGCTGGTGATGCTGACGCGGCCGGTGTCCAGATCCTTCACAGGGTGGTTGGCACCATGGTGGCTATTGGCCATCTTGAAAGTCTTGGCGCCGGAGGCCAGCGCCATGATCTGGTGGCCCAGGCAGATGCCGAAGGTGGGCACGCCGCTGTCCATGAGCGTGCGAGCGGCTTCAATGGCGTAGTCGCAAGGCGCTGGGTCGCCAGGGCCGTTGGAGAGGAACACACCATCGGGGTTCAGCGCCAACACATCGGCAGCGGGCGTCTTGGCAGGCACCACAGTGACCTTGCAGCCGCGTTCGGCCAGCATGCGCAAGATGTTCTTCTTCACGCCAAAGTCGTAAGCGACCACGTGGAACTGGGGGGCTGCCAACTCACCATAACCCGAGCCGAGCTTCCACTCGGTCTGCGTCCACTCGTAACGCTGGGCAGTGGTGACCACCTTGGCCAAGTCCAGGCCCGCCATGTTGGGAGCAGCCTTGGCTTTGGCAACCGCGTCGTCGATCAGCGCCTGCGTGACCGCCTGACCGGCAGCCAGACCAACAATGGCGCCGTTTTGCGCGCCTTTGCTACGCAGCAAGCGGGTGAGCTTGCGGGTGTCGATGTTGGCAATAGCGACGGTGCTCTCGCGCACCAGGTACTGCGACAGCGTTTCCGACTGGCGGAAGTTGCTGGCCAGCAATGGCAGATCTTTGATGATGAGGCCTGCGGCGTGGACCTTGTCAGCTTCGACGTCCTCTGCGTTGACCCCGTAATTGCCGATGTGCGGGTACGTCAGGGTGACGATCTGCTGGCAGTAGCTGGGGTCAGTGAGAATTTCCTGGTAGCCGGTGATAGCGGTGTTGAAAACCACTTCGCCGACGGTGGTGCCGGTGGCACCGATCGAATTGCCGATAAAGACCGTGCCGTCTGCGAGCGCCAGGATGGCGGGCGGGAAGGTTCCCTGGATAGACAAAAGCACTGGGTTCTCCGGATGGTTACGGTCGCCCGGCGCCTGCTAGCCACTCGCAGTGCGAGTGCCAATGGCTGCTCTCAGATGGGTTATTGCTTTGGGTGCGGTCGGGCGACGCTGTTGCGAGAAAAGCCCCCGATTATACCCGCACACCTCTAAACCACGATGCAAAATGATGCGCCGCAACATGGATTTCCGGTAACAAAACCGTGATTTGCCCCACGGGCTGCCTGGGCAAGGGCGGTTACCTCAACGCGCAGCCCCGCTGGCGTGCAGGCAGATGGCTGCCGCAGCCGCCACGTTCAACGACTCTTCACCGCCAGGTTGCGCGATGCGGATGCGCAAGGATGAGCGGGCTTCCAGCGACGGGGCCACGCCCTGCCCTTCGTGCCCCATGACCCAGGCACAGGGCCAGGGCAGATCGGCCTGGTGCAGGTAGCTGCCGCCGTGGGAGCTGGTCACCACCAGAGGTATCTGCAGCGCCGCCAGGTCGTCCTCGTCCACACCTTCGATCAGGCTCAGTGCAAAGTGGGCCCCCATGCCGGCGCGCAACACCTTGGGCGACCACAGGGCCGCGCTGCCTTTGACGGCCAACACCTGCCGAAAGCCAAACGCAGAGGCGCTGCGCAAGATGGAGCCCACATTGCCCGCGTCCTGCACCCGGTCCAGCACCACCGTGGCGGCCATCGCGTCCAGAGGCTGCGCAGCGGGCAGATCCCACAGAAAGCCCATGCCCGCCGGCGATTCCAGCCCGCTGATGTCCTTGAAAAGCGCATCTGGCATCACTACGATTTTGATAGCTGCCAGCGCTTTCCCGTGCTGCCATTGCGGCCAATAAGACTCTGTAAATACGGCCATGGCCGGGCGCACGGAACGCTCCAGCGCAGCGCGGCAGAGGTGGTCACCCTCCAGCCAGACCCGGCCTTGCTTGCGGTAAGCCGTGGTGTCTTGCGCCAGGCGGCGCAGGTCTTTGACCAATGCGTTGTCGCGGGACTGGATCAGGGTGACGGCGGGGGATGTCATGCGGGCGTTCTTTCTGCGGCCGAAGCCAGTACCTTGGCCACCGGGGCAAACGAGCGACGGTGATAGATCGAAGCCCCATGGGCCTGCAGCGCCGCCATGTGGGCGGCTGTGCCGTAACCTTTGTGTCCGGCAAAACCATATTGCGGGTATTGCTCGTGCACCTGGCGGCACCAGCGGTCACGGTGCACCTTGGCCAAGATGGACGCCGCAGAAATGGACTGCACCAACGCATCGCCTTTGACGATGGCCTCGGCCGGAATATCGAGGGTGGGAATGCGGTTGCCATCAACCAGCACCATCACGGGCTTCAGGCGCAGGCCCTGCACCGCACGGCGCATGGCCAGCATGGTGGCTTGAAGGATGTTGAGCTGGTCGATTTCTTCCACGCTGGCCTCGGCAATGCTGCAGCACAAGGCCTTGGCACGGATTTCATCAAACAGCTTTTCGCGCCGGGCTTCGGTGAGCTTTTTCGAATCCGCCAGGCCAGCAATCGGACGCAGATCATCCAGGATGACGGCCGCAGCCACCACGGGGCCCACCAGCGGACCGCGTCCAGCCTCGTCCACACCCGCAACCAGGCCGGGCGGGTGCCAGGGCAAACTGACCTGCTCAGGCAGCGAGGACTTTTTCGATCGCATGGGCGGCTAGTTGGGAGGTGTTGCGTTGCAGGCTTTCGTGCAGGGCATCAAAGCGCTGCTCCAGGGCCTGGATTTTTTCGGGTTCGTGTTCTCGGGCCTGCAGCCATTGCAGGGTGGCCGCGCACAGGGCCTCGGGGGTGGCAGCGTCCTGGATCAGCTCGGGCACCACGAATTCACCGCACAGGATGTTGGGCAAGCCCACCCAAGGCTGCAGTTGCTTGCGGCGCATGAGCCACCAGCTCAAACGGTGCATGTGGTAGCCAATCACCATGGGGCGCTTGAACAGCGCGGCCTCCAGCGTGGCCGTGCCGCTGGCAATCAGGGTCGCATCGCATGCCGCCAGCACCGTGTGGGACTGCCCGGTGACTACGCGCACGACCCCCTCCAGCCCGGCAGAGCGTACCAGTTGCTCGATACGCGCCTGCAACAACGGAACGGCGGGTACTATGAATTTTGTAGCTGGCCGCGCTTTATGGATAAGCGCTGCAGCCGAAAAGAAGGGTGGAGCAATGTACTGCACCTCGGCCGAGCGGCTGCCCGGCAAAATGGCCAGCACCTCGTCTTCAGGGGCAAGGCCCAGTGCGGCGCGCGCACCAGCGCGGTCTGGCACCCGGGGGATGACGTTGGCCAGCGGATGCCCCACGTAGGTCGCCGCAATACCGTGCCTGGCCAGCAATTCAGGCTCGAACGGGAAGATGCACAAGACATGGTCGGCGCTGCGCCGGATTTTCTCCACGCGCTCGGCGCGCCAGGCCCAGATCGAGGGGCACACAAAGTGCACCGTTTTGATGCCCGCAGCGCGCAGATCTGCCTCCAGCCCCAGGTTGAAATCCGGGGCGTCTACGCCAATGAATACCCCTGGGCGTTCACGCAGCAATCGCTCGCGCAGTTGTTTGCGAATGCCCAGCAACTCGCGCAGGCGGCGCAGCACTTCCATGCTGTAGCCGTGCACAGCCAACTTTTCGCTGGGCCACAGGCATTCAAAGCCCCGGCGGGCCATCTGAGGGCCGCCAATACCTTTGGCTTGTAATTCGGGCCAGCGGGCCTGCAGGCCATCGAGCAGCAGGCCTGCCAGCAAATCGCCAGAGGCCTCGCCCGCCACCATTGCGATGCGAGGATGGGATGCCATCAACACCCCCTCAGCGGGCAATGCCTGCGCTGGAGCCCGCGATGAAAGCGTCCATCAGCGCCACATCGTCCCGCGCCTGCGGCATCTTCTCGGGCAGCGCCATGATGGCGGCGCGCGCCTGCTCCAGCGTCAGGCCCTGGCGGTACAGCAGCTTGTGCATTTCGCGGATGGCCGCAATGCGCTCATCGGAGAAAGCGCGGCGACGCAAACCCACCAGATTGACACCGCGCACAGCCAGCGGATTGCCATCCACCACCATGAAGGGCGGCACATCTTTGCCCACGTGGCTTGCAAAGCCGATCATGGTGTGGGCGCCAATGCGCATGCGTTGCAGCACGCCCGTGAGGCCACCCACCGTGGCCCAGTCGCCCACGTCCACATGGCCTGCCAAGGTCGTGTTGTTGGCGAGGGTGGTCTGGTTCCCCACCTGGCAATCGTGCGCAATGTGCACGTAGGCCATGATCCAGTTGTCGTCTCCCACCCGCGTGACCGCGCGGTCCTGCACGGTGCCGGTGTTGAAAGTGCAGAACTCGCGAATGGTGTTGCGGTGACCGATGACCAGTTCGGTCGGCTCACCGGCATACTTTTTGTCTTGAGGTTGCGCGCCCAGCGAAGCGAACTGGAAGATCCGGTTGTCCTCGCCGATGGTGGTGCGCCCCTCGATCACACAGTGGGCGCCCACCGTAGTGCGCGCGCCGATGGAAACCTCAGGGCCAATCACCGCATAGGGCCCAATCGTCGCCGTCGGATCAATACGGGCGGCGGGGTCAACGATGGCGGTTGCGTGGATGTTGCTCACGGTCGGTCAACATCAACCCACGGCACGCATGGTGCACATCAGCTCGGCTTCGCAAGCCACTTCGTCGCCCACGCGGGCCACGCCCTTGAACTTCCAGATACCGGCGCGCACGCGATCGATCGTGATCTCCAGGTGCAGCTGATCACCGGGCTCCACGGGCCGCTTGAAGCGCGCACCATCAATGCCGACGAAGTAGTAGATGTTGTTCTCATCCGGCACCTGCCCCATGGCATCAAACGCCAGCAGGCCCGCAGCCTGGGCCAGGGCTTCCAGAATCAGCACCCCGGGCATCACAGGGCGGCCTGGGAAATGGCCCATGAAATATGGCTCGTTGAAGGTCACATTCTTGATGGCCAGAATGCGCTCATTGCGCTGGAGCTCAAGCACACGGTCCACCAGCAAAAACGGGTAGCGGTGGGGCAGTTGCTTGAGAATTGCGTGAATATCCATCATCGAGTTGTTCTTCCGTTCATGCTGCTTTAAGAGCCAGCTCAAGCGCCTTGATGCGCTCGCGCAGACTGTGCAGTTGTTTCAGTGTTGCAGCGTTCTTTTCCCACTTCGCATTGTCGTCGATGGGGAACATGCCCGTGTACTGGCCTGCCCGCGTGAGCGAGCGGGTCACCACCGTTGCGGCCGACACGTGCACGTTGTCCGCCAGCTCCAGATGACCCAGCACGATGGCACCCCCACCCACGGTGCAATGGGCGCCAATCGTTGCACTGCCCGCCACCCCCACGCACCCGGCCATGGCCGAGTGGCGACCGATGCGCACGTTGTGCCCGATCTGGATCAGATTGTCGAGCTTCACACCGTCTTCAATCACCGTGTCCTGCAGGGCTCCACGATCAATGCAAGTGTTGGCGCCGATTTCCACATCGTCACCAACGAGCACGGCCCCCAGCTGTTCGATCTTGACCCAAGCCCCCTGGTGGGAAGCAAAGCCAAAGCCGTCTGCGCCGATGACCACCCCCGGATGCAGCAGGCAACGCGCACCGACCTGGCAGTTTTCGCCCAGCGTGACCCGGGACGTGAGCACCGAGCCTTCGCCCACCACGGCGCCGCGTTCGACCACGCACAGGGGCCCGACAGTCGCCGTAGGGTGAATCTGCGCCGAGGGGTCTACCACCGCACTGGGGTGGACCCCTGCGCTACGCGCAGGCATGTGCCGCTGCTTCCACAGCTGCGTGACCCGTGCGAAGTACACGTAGGGGTTGTCCACCACGATGCATGCGCCACGCGCCAAGGCGGCATCGCGCATGGCGGGCGCCACAATGACACAGGCCGCCTGTGAGGCGGCCAGTTGTTGTTGGTAGCGCGGGTGGCTCAGAAAACTGATGTCACCCGGCCCCGCAAACTCCAGTGGCGCTATGCGGTGGATGGCGGTGTCACTAGCACCGCCCTCCAGCGAGCCCCCCAGCACATCAACGATGTGCCCCAGTAGCAAGCTCACGTCACCACCCGCAGCTGCATCCAATTATTTGGACGCATTCAAAGCCTTGATCACCTTGTCGGTGATGTCGTGCTTGGGGTTAATGTAGACGGCTTCCTGCAGGATGACGTCGTACTTCTCAGCCTCGGCCACTTGCTTGACAACCCGGTTGGCGCGTTCCAGCACCTGTGCCAGCTCTTCATTCTTGCGCGCGCTCAGGTCTTCCTGGAACTCACGGCGCTTGCGCTGAAAGTCGCGGTCTTGGTCCACCAGCTGGCGCTGACGCGTCGTGCGCTGGCTCTCAGCCATCGTGGGCGCTTCACGCTCGAACTTCTCGGTGGCGGACTTCAGGGAATTGCCGATGTCCACCAGTTCTTTCTCGCGGCGGGCGAATTCCTGCTCCAGCTTGGCTTGCGCTGTCTTGGCTGTGTTGGCTTCGCGGAAGATGCGATCCGTATTGACAAAACCTGCCTTGAACTCTTGCGCCTGGACCGAAGTGGCTAACGCAGCGGTACCGATCAACAGGGCCAAAGATGTCTGACGGAAAAGGGATTTCATTAGAAAGACGTTCCAATCTGGAATTGCAGTTTCTGGATTTTATCGCCAGCGAACTTACGCACTGGCTGGGCAAAAGCAAGACGCAGTGGCCCCAAGGGCGAGATCCAGCTCAAACCGAGCCCCGCAGAGGCTCGCATGTCGCTGAAAGTCACTTTCTGGTTTTCACCGTACACATTGCCCACGTCCACGAATGTGAACACACGCAGCGTACGGTCATTGCCAGCGCCTGGGAATGGCGCGATCACCTCGGCATTGAGGGTCACCTTCTTCGGGCCACCCAAGGAAGCGCCGGTCACGTCACGCGGACCCAGGGTTCCCTGGTCGAAGCCGCGCACCGAACCCAAGCCGCCCGAATAGAAGTTCTTGAACACTGGGAAAGGACGGCCATTCAGCCCCTTGCCGTAGCCCAGTTCCCCGTTAAACGCCACGGTAAAGCGCTTGTTCAGCGGGATGTACTGCTGGTACTGGTAGTTGCCCCGCACATAGCGCGCATCACCCGCCACGGACCACTCCGAGTTCAGACGTTGGTAACGCCCGGAGTTAGGCGCCAAGGCGCTGTCACGGTCATCGCGCGACCAGCCAACGGTCAGGGGAATGGAGTTGCTGGTAGCGCCATACGTATTGGCATAGGCCAGATAGGTGGCGGGGATATTGGTACCTGCCTTGATCTGGGTCTGCTCAAAACCACCACCAAAGAAGACAGTGTCCGTCTCACTGAACGGGATACCAAAGCGCATCGATGCACCCGTGGTCACCAGTTCGTAGTTACCGCCCTGGTCTTCATAAGGCTTGTCGGTGCGGTAGTACAAATCCACCGTGCGCGAAATGCCGTCCTGGGTGAAATAGGGGTTGGTGGTGCTGAACACCAGGGTACGGCGGTACTTGCTGGTGTTGACGTCGATACCCAGGTAGTTGCCCGAGCCAAAGAAATTTTCCTGCTTGATACCGAACGACAACGCAACCTTTTCGGCACTGGAGAAACCTGCGCCCAATTGCAGCGAACCGGTGGGCTTCTCGGTCACGTTGACCACGAGATCCACCTGGTCGGGAGAGCCTGGCACATCCTGGGTCTCCACATTCACTTCGGTGAAAAAGCCCAGACGGTCCACGCGGTCGCGGGACAAGCGAATGCGCTCACCGTCGTACCAGGCTGCTTCATATTGGCGGAATTCACGGCGAATGACTTCATCACGCGTGCGGTTGTTGCCGCTCACGTTGATCTTGCGCACATAGGCGCGGCGTGAAGGCTCGGCCTGCAACACCAGCGTCACGCGGTTGTTTTCACGGTCAATTTCTGGCACCGCCTCGACACGTGAAAACGCAAATCCGAAACGGCCGAAGTACTCCGAAAACGCCTTGGTGGTTTCTGCGACCTGGTCAGCGTTGTAAGGCTCGCCCGCACGGATGGAAACCAGCGACTTGAACTCGTCTTCACGCTCCAGGTAATTGCCTTCGAGCTTGACGCCTGCTACCACAAACCGCTCACCTTCCGTAACGTTGACGGTGATGGTAATGTCCTGCTTGTCGGGAGAAATCGCCACCTGTGTGGAATCCACGCGGAACTCAAGATAGCCGCGCTGCAGGTAGTAGGAACGCAGCGTTTCCAGGTCAGCATTGAGCTTGGTGCGCGAGTAGCGATCAGACTTGGTGTACCAGCTGAGCCAGCCGCCCGTATCCTGGTCAAACAAGCCTTTCAAGGTGGACTCGCTGAAAGCCTTGTTGCCGTTGACGCGAACTTCCTTGATGCGTGCGGGCTCGCCTTCCACCACCGTGAATGTCAGGTTCACCCGATTGCGCTCAATGGGCGTGACGGTGGTGACGACTTCAGCGCCGTACAGACTGCGGTTGATGTACTGGCGCTTGAGCTCCTGCTCCGCGCGGTCGGCCAGCGCCTTGTCGAATGGGCGACCTTCGGTCAGACCCACATCCCGCATGGCCTTCTTGAGAACTTCCTTGTCGAATTCACGCGTGCCCGCAAACTCTACGTCAGCAATGGTGGGACGCTCTTCCACCACCACCACAAGAACGTTGCCGGACGCTTCCAGGCGCACGTCCTTGAAAAGCCCCAGGGCAAACAGCGCGCGGATGGCCGCAGCGCCCTTGTCATCGTTGTAATCGTCGCCCACGCGCAGCGGCATGGAAGCGAAGATGGTTCCCGGTTCCACGCGCTGCAGGCCTTCCACGCGGATGTCCTGAACCTTGAAAGGCTCCAGGGCCCACGCAGCGTTGGCAACAAATACCATGGCTGCAACGGCAGAGGCGGTGCGCACGCCAAGGCGAGTGATGTGTTTTTTCATGAATGGAACTGAAGCCGATATGGCTAGGCAAATACGGCCAGAAGTTTGGCGAGGTATCGGGAGATATCGTTAAAAAGAGCGATAGACATCATCAGGGCAAGCACTGCCACGCCGCCACGCTGGAGGTATTCCATCCAGGTGTCGGAGACACTTTTGCCAGTGACTCCCTCCCAAAGATAATACATCAGGTGCCCTCCATCGAGCACTGGCAGAGGTAACAGGTTCAGCACCCCCAGGCTCACGCTGATGAGCGCGAGGTAGGCAAGGTACTGCATCAATCCCATCTCGGCGGAGCGGCCTGCATAGTCAGCAATGGTCAAAGGGCCGCTGAGGTTCTTGAGCGAGGCCTCGCCAGTCAGCATGCGCCCCATCATGCGCAAGGTGAGAGTTGACACGTCCCAGGTGCGCTCAAAGCCCCGGGCCAGCCCCTCCCACAGCCCGTAGTCCACCTCGACCATCTCGGGGCTATCCCCCACATAGGCATTGATTCGACCCACGGAGACGCTGCCGTCCGTGACGTTATCGGGCACCACCTCCAACTCCAGCATCTGCCCACCGCGCTCCACCATCCAGATCTGTGGAGCCACTTTGCCCTCTTGCACCGACGAACGAATCAGCTCGCGCAGCTGCATCCCGTCCACCACATTGGTGTTGCCAACGCGGCGCACCACGTCGCCGTTGCGCAGCCCCGCACGCTCAGCAGCGCCCCCTGGCATGACTTCACCAATGGATGGGCGCGTCCATGGGGCCATCACGCCAATTTTTCTAAAGAGCTGGGCATCGGCATCGCGCACATCCAGCACAGACAGATCCATCACCACTTCGCGCGGGGAACTGTTGGGGGTGTTTTGCAGCTCCAGGCGCACACGCTCGCCATCCAGGGCACCTTGGGTCAATACCCAGCGCAGCTCTTCAAACGAACGCATCGGTACCAGCTCGTCATCGCCCGTCGCAGCCCGGCGCACCAGCTCGCCACCCACCAAACCAGCCTTGTCCGCCACCGAGCCAGCAACAGGGCTCGACAACACGGCTTTGGGCTCCTGCACGCCGCCCCAATTGACGATGGAATACAGCAACACAGCCAGCAGCAGGTTGGCCAGAGGACCCGCAGCAACAATCGCAGCGCGGGAGCGCAACGGCTGGGTATTGAACGCCAGGTGGCGCTCGTGAGGATCCACAGGGGCCTCACGCTCGTCCAGCATGCGGACATACCCCCCCAGAGGGAACAGCCCAATGACAAACTCCGTATCGGAGCCCTTGCCCTTCCAGGTGAACAGCGGCTTGCCAAACCCCACCGAAAAGCGCAACACCTTGACACCGCAGGCAACCGCCACCCGGTAATGCCCATATTCATGGATGGCGATGAGAAGCCCCAGAGCCACGAAAAAAGCAACAACGGTCAGCATGAGACGCTCCTGAAGAAACAGTCAGTCAAAGCGCCAGAGCCGCGGCGGCGCGTTGCGCAGCCACACGAGCGGTGGCATCCAGCGCCAGCAAGGACTCCAGCGAATCCGGCTTGGAGGGCAGCACCGCATCCAAAGTTGCAAGGTTGACCGCATGGATATGATCAAAACGCAGTTTGCCCGTCAGGAAGGCTTCCACAGCCACCTCATTCGCGGCGTTCAGCACCGCCGTGGTGCCTTCTGGGGCGTTCAATGCCTGCCACGAAAGATGCAATCCAGGAAAGCGCCGGACATCCGCTTCTTCAAACGTGAGGGCCGCCAGCGCTGCAAAGTCCAGTCGGCTGGCACCACTCTCGATGCGTTCGGGCCAGGCCAGACCGCAAGCGATAGGCACACGCATGTCGGGTGTGCCCAGTTGCGCCAGGATGGACGCATCTTTGAACTGCACCATGGAATGGATGATCTGCTGCGGATGGATCACCACCTTGATCTGCTCAGGCGCCAAATCAAAAAGCCAGCGGGCCTCGATGACTTCCAAAGCCTTGTTCATCATCGTGGCGGAGTCCACCGAGATCTTTCGTCCCATGGAGAAATTGGGATGCGCACAGGCCTGGTCGGGGGTGATCTGCGCCAAGGTCTCTGGCGCACGGGTACGGAACGGGCCGCCAGATGCGGTGAGCAAAATGCTGTCCACCCGCTCGGCCCAACACGCGGGATCTTCAGGCAGGCACTGAAAAATGGCTGAATGCTCGCTGTCGATGGGCAGCAGGGTGGCACCGCCCTCGCGCACAGCGCGCATGAACACATTACCCCCCACCACCAGAGCCTCTTTGTTGGCCAGCAACAGGCGTTTGCCCGCGCGGGCAGCAGCAAGGCAGGGCGACAAGCCCGCAGCCCCGACGATGGCAGCCATGACGGCATCCACCTCTTCGTGCGACGCTATGATTTCAAGAGCGCCTTGCGCTTGCAGGACGGACGTTTGAAGCCCATTTTGCTTGATTTTTTCTGCCAGCAACTGCGCATGGGGAGCGCTCGCCATGACAGCGAAGCGGGGCTTGAATTGGGCGCACTGCTCCAGCATCAAATCGACCTGGGTCGCCGCGCTGAGCGCAAAGACCTCGTAGCGATCCGGGTGCCTCGCCACCACGTCGAGCGTGTTTTTTCCGATGGACCCCGTAGAGCCCAGAACCGTGATTTTTTGCTTCATACAGAAATAAGTCGGGTGAGCATCAGCGCCAGGGGAAGCGTTGGCAGCAACGCGTCAACCCGGTCAAGCACGCCCCCATGGCCGGGCAGCAGCCCACTGCTGTCCTTCACGCCCGCGCTGCGCTTGATCAGCGATTCGACCAGATCGCCCGCCACACTCATGGCCACCATGAACACCACGGCGATGGCCAGGAACCACCAGCCAGCAGAATACAGGCGGGTATAAAAACTGGCCACGTCCGCCTGAAAATAACGGTCAGCCACAACCCAGGCCACGGCCAGGCACAACACCCCCGCCAGACCACCCCAAACCCCTTCCCAGCTTTTACCTGGACTGATGGAGGGTGCCAGCTTGTTGCGGGTAAAGCGCAGGCCAAAAGCCCGGCCGGCAAAATACGCAAAGATGTCAGCCACCCACACCAGGGTGAGCACCGACAACAAGAAATTGATACCGAGGATGCGCGCCTGCACCACGGCAAGCCACGCCAGCCACAGCGCCAGCACACCCAAAACGATGCGCACAGGCGCCGGAATGAGCGGCCAGCCAGGCACACCGGCGCGCAACAACCAGGCGGTGCATGCCACCCACAGCCCGCCGCCCAGCGTCCACAACAGCGGCAACGGGCGATCCAGCCAGCCAGCCCACCAACTGCCAGCACACAGGGCCAAACACACAGCCGACAAGCTCAAGGCGGCTGCATTGCCGCGCCCATTCAATCGCCCCCACTCCCAGGCACCAGCCGCCATGAAGACCAGAACCACCAGGGCAAAAGGAGTGACGGAGGGATAGAACAACGCTGGCAGAAGGATGGCCAGCAGGACCAGGGCAGTGATGACGCGCTGTAGCAGCATGGGGCCTTTCAGCCCGGCATCGGATCACGATGCGCGGACGCTATTTGTTCAGAGGTTTTGCCAAAACGGCGCTCACGCGATTGGAAGGAATCCAATGCCTCGTCCAAGGCCGCTTCGTCGAAGTCGGGCCACAGACGGTCACTGAAAAACAGCTCGGAGTATGCGGCCTGCCACAGCAGAAAATTGCTGATGCGCATCTCTCCGCCGGTGCGGATGATCAGGTCAGGATCAGGCACATGGGACATGCCCATGGAGGCGTGCAGGCTTGCTTCGGTGATGGGCATACCCTTCGCGGCCAAGCCAGCTGCTGCTTGCGCGATATCCCAGCGGCCGCCGTAGTTGAAGCACACGTTCAGGATAAGGCGGTTGTTGTCAGCCGTGGCGGCCTCCGCCTGGGCCAGGCCCTCACTCACTTTGACAGACAGACCTTCGCGGCTCCCGACAAAGTGCAACTGCACGCCATCTTTCTTGAGCTGGGGAACCTCTCGGCCCAGGGCCATCGCCAGGAGCTCCATGAGACCGGAGACCTCATCAGCCGGGCGGTTCCAGTTTTCAGAAGAGAAAGCAAAAACGGTCAGGACGGAAACGCCCCGCTGCACGCACGCGCGTACGCAGCGACGAAGCGAATCCACCCCTTGCTTGTGCCCCGCCAAACGCGGCAGGAAGCGGCGTTTGGCCCAGCGGCCGTTGCCATCCATGACGATGGCAATGTGGTGTGGCACCACCGGGGAATCAGACATGTCAACGATCAGCCAGCTCCAGCAGTGGGAGCTCAGACCGCCATGATTTCTTGTTCTTTGGCCGCGACCAAAGTATCGATCTCGGCAATATGCTTGTCTGTGAACTTCTGAACGTCAGTTTCTGCGCGCTTTTGGTCGTCTTCCGAAGCAAGCTTGTCCTTGACCAGCTTCTTGACCGATTCATTGGCATCGCGGCGCAGGTTGCGCACGGCGATCTTGGCGCTTTCACCCTCATTACGAGCCAGCTTGGTCATTTCCTTGCGGCGCTCTTCGCTCATGGGTGGCATGGGGACGCGGATCAACTCGCCCATGGAGGCAGGATTCAGACCCAGATCGCTTTCGCGAATAGCCTTTTCAATCTTGGCGCCCATGCCCTTTTCCCAAGGCTGAACGCTGATGGTGCGCGAGTCGAGCAAGGTCACGTTGGCGACCTGACTCAGGGGCACCATGGAGCCGTAGTACTCGACCTGAATGCTGTCCAGCAAAGCAGGGTTGGCACGGCCCGTGCGGATTTTTTGCAGGTTGTTCTTGAACGCTGCGATGGACTGGTCCATCTTGGTTTCAGCGGTTATCTTGATATCGGCAATCGTCATGATGGGTTCCTTGGGGCGAGACTGCTGGGGTTCTTGGGGAAGGTCAGGCGTACACCAACGTACCTTCGTCCTCGCCCATCACCACGCGCCGCAGGGCGCCATGCTTGATGATGGAGAACACTCGCACTGGCAGTTTTTGATCACGGCACAAGGCAAATGCGGTAGCGTCCATGATGCCCAGATTGCGGGACATGGCCTCATCAAAGCTAAGCTTCGTGTAACGCGTGGCAGTGGGATCCTTGTGAGGGTCGGCAGTATAAACGCCGTCCACCTTCGTTGCCTTGAGTACCACTTCAGCACCGATCTCGGCACCACGCAGAGCGGCAGCCGTGTCCGTGGTGAAGAAGGGGTTGCCCGTACCTGCTGCGAACACCACCACCTTGCCCTCTTCGAGGTACTGGAGTGCCTTGGGACGGACATAGGGTTCCACCACCTGTTCAATCGCAATGGCAGACATCACACGAGCGGTGAGGCCCTGCTTGTCCATGGCATCGGCCAGGGCCAGCGCGTTCATCACGGTGGCCAGCATGCCCATGTAGTCAGCGGTTGCTCGGTCCATACCGACTGAGCCACCCGCCACACCACGAAAAATATTGCCCCCCCCAATCACCACCGCGACCTGGACACCCAGGCGGGTCACATCAGCAATTTCCTCCACCATGCGGACGATGGTGGCGCGGTTGATACCAAAGGAGTCATCGCCCATCAGCGCCTCACCGGACAGCTTGAGCAAGATACGCTTGTGGGCTGGCGCGGCGATGGTCATGGGCAGTTTCTCCAATGGTTGATGGTGTTTGGGGGTTGAGCGGGGTCGGAAGATTAAGCAGCAGCCTTGGCAGCGGCTACTTGTGCAGCCACTTCAGCGGCAAAGTCGTCCACCTTCTTCTCAATGCCTTCACCCACCACGTACAGCGTGAAGCTCTTCACGGTGGTGTTGGCGGCCTTGAGCATTTGGGCCACAGTTTGCTTGCCGTCAGCAGCCTTCACAAAGACCTGGTCAGCCAGCGAGACTTCCTTCAGGTACTTCTGCACTGCGCCATCGATACGCTTGGCGGTGATTTCAGCGCTTTGGGCAGGCTTGCCAGCAGCGATCAGTTCCTTGTTGGCTTCGTCAGCCTTGCCTTCGGCCACCGAACGCTCTTTGGCGATCAGGTCAGCGGGCACGTCAGCGCTGGTCAGGGCCACGGGCTTCATGGCAGCAATGTGCATGGCCACGTCCTTGGCAGCCACTTCGTCGCCTTCGAACTCGACGACCACGCCAATGCGCGAGCCGTGCAGGTAAGAAGCCAGCTTGGAACCGGAGAAGTGCTGGAAGCGGCGGAACGACATGTTTTCACCGATCTTGCCGATCAGGCCCTTACGCACGTCTTCCAGGGTGGGGCCGAAGCTGTCTTGCTCGTAGGCCAGAGCGCCCAGGGCTTCAATGCTGGCAGGCTTGTGCTTGGCGACCAGCTCTGCTGCAGCCTTGGCCATGGCGATGAAGCTGTCGTTCTTGGACACGAAGTCAGTTTCGCTGTTCACCTCCACTAGGGCACCCGTGGTGCCGTCGATGAAACTGGCGACCACGCCTTCAGCAGTGATGCGGGAAGCGGCCTTGCCGGCCTTGGTGCCGAGCTTGACGCGCAGCAGCTCTTCCGCCTTGGCCATGTCGCCATCAGCTTCCGTCAGAGCTTTCTTGCATTCCATCATGGGGGCGTCGGTCTTGCCACGCAGTTCAGCAACCATGCTTGCGGTAATTGCAGCCATCTGTGTTCCTTCCGTATTCAGTTCAAAGTATTCAAAACTCGGGATAAAAAAAGGGGGCTAACCAGGAGCCCCGCTTTCCTTCGCGACCGCAGTCGCGCAGTCGGGTGCTTAGGCAGCCGACTCTTGCACTTCCACGAATTCGTCAGTGCTTTCCGAAGCAGCAGCTTTCACCCCTTCGTTCACGGCGTTGGCGCGGCCTTCGATGATCGCGTCAGCAATGCCACGGGCGTACAACGTCACAGCCTTGGCCGAGTCGTCGTTACCGGGGATCACGTAGTCGATGCCCTCTGGGGAGTGGTTCGTATCCACCACACCGATCAGAGGAATGCCCAGCTTCTTGGCTTCGGCCACAGCGATCTTGTGGAAACCCACGTCGATGATGAAGATGGCATCAGGCAAAGCAGCCATATCCTGGATGCCGCCGATGTCCTTTTCCAGCTTGGCGATTTCGCGGCTGAAAGTCAGTTGCTCTTTCTTGCTCAGGTTGTCCAGGCCGGTCTCCAGCTGGGCCTTCATGTCCTTCAGGCGCTTGATGGAAGTTTTCACCGTCTTGAAGTTGGTGAGCATGCCACCCAGCCAGCGCTGGTCCACGAAAGGCACGCCAGCACGTTGCGCTTCAGTAGCCAGAATTTCACGGGCTTGGCGCTTTGTGCCGACCATCAGGATCGTGCCGCGGTTGGCAGCCAGTTGCTTGGCGAACTTTTGGGCTTCCTGGAACAGTGGCAGCGACTTTTCCAGGTTGATGATGTGAATCTTGTTGCGATGGCCGAAGATGTAGGGGGCCATCTTGGGGTTCCAGAAGCGGGTTTGGTGACCGAAGTGGACACCGGCTTCCAGCATTTCGCGCATGGTAACGGACATAAAAATACTCCAAAGGTTGGGTCTAAAATCCAGCCCCATAACTTGTTACTTCTGCTGAAGTGACAACACCTTGACGGGGCTGGTTTGCGATTGGCTTTGCCGCAACTGCTGCGCTCAGGCCCAAAGGACCACGCGCCACTGCTTACAGCAAAACCCAAAGATTCTAGCACACCCATGCAAGCCGACCTGATCGCAACCCGGGCTTTGGTACAGGCGGGCGCCCTGACTGCCGCCCAGGCGATGGACGAATCCATGCGCCTGGCGCAAGCCCCCGCCGCCGCCCACGCCTTTGTGTCCGAGCGCTTTGAAGCCGAGCGCGAGCGCCTTCACCACACAGAAACAGCACACCTGCCGCTGGCTGGGCTGGCTGTTTCTGTCAAAGATCTTTTTGATGTGGCAGGGCAAGTCACTGCGGCAGGCTCCCTCGCCTTGCAAGACGCACCCGCCGCAACCAGCGATGCGCCCGCCGTGGCACGTTTGCGGGCCGCTGGCGGCATCATCGTCGGCCGCACGCACATGGTGGAATTCGCTTTCTCCGGCATCGGCACCAACCCACATTTCCCAACGCCCGCCGCGTTCGACTACCGCTTTGGCCCCCTGCCCGGGGCAGCACGGGTGCCCGGCGGGTCTTCCTCCGGCGCCGCAGTGTCGGTAGCCAGTGGCGCGTGCTACGCAGCGTTGGGCTCAGACACCGGGGGGTCGATTCGCATTCCCGCTGCGTTCAACGGCATCGTTGGCTTCAAAAGCACAGCCCGACTGGTCCCCACCACTGGCGCAGTGCCACTGTCCACCACCCTCGACACCGCCTGCGCCATGACCCGCAGCGTGCGCGATGCCATCGTGGTGCATGAGGTTTTGGCCGCGCGCCGCGTCACCCGCAGCGCAGCCCCCTTGTCTGCCTGGCGGCTGGCCGTGCCAACCCATACATTTCTCGATGCACTGGATGGCACCGTGAGCACAGCCTTCCAGCGCACGCTAGACCTGCTGCGCCAGGCTGGTGCACAGATCGAGTCGATTGATTTGCCAGAAACGGGCGAGCTGGGCCCCATGCAGGCGCAGGGCAGCCTGGCTGCCGCCGAAAGCTACGCCTGGCATCGCCCGGTGCTGGCCCGGCATGCCGAGCAATACGACACGCGCGTGCGCAGCCGGATCGAGCGCGGCGCAGCGATGAGCGCGGCAGACTACATCCACCTGCAGCACGCAAGGCAAGCATGGATATCGCGAATGGAAGCGCGGGTTGCAGGCTTTGATGCCCTGCTCTCCCCCACCGTCGCCATCGTGCCGCCCTTGCTGTCTGACGTAGCCCCAGGGGAAGCGCGTGACGCAGCCTTCTTCCAGGCCAACGCCTTGGTGCTGCGCAATACCAGCGTGGTCAACATGCTGGACGGGTGCGCCTTGTCACTGCCCTGCCATGTGCAGGGCGAGTTGCCCGTGGGCTTGATGGTCTGGCACGCCGCAGGGCGTGACGATGCCGTCTTGAACGTTGGCCAGCGCATCGAAGAATTACTACAAAAACAATAGCTGCTGGCGCTTACCTACAAAGCGCTAGAGCCCAATTTCGCTATTAATCCATGAAGATCGCCATCGTGGGCGCCGGAATCATCGGCGTCACCACCGCATACGAGTTGGCGCACGACGGCCATGAAGTCACCGTGCTGGAACAACGCAGCGCAGCAGCGGAAGAAGCCAGTTTTGCCAACGCCGGCCTGCTATCGCCCTACCTGACCACCCCTTGCACCCTCGCGGGCAAATCCAGCCCCACAGCGCAGCGCCCTTGGCACACGCACACCGGCATTCGTCTGGCCCAGGGGGCTGGGCTGCACGAACTGGCCTGGCTGTGGCGCTGGCGCCGCAGCCACACGCCACTGTCTACCCTGGAGAGCCTGGCCCGATACAGCCGTGAACGCACGCAAGCGATTGCTGCGCGCCACGAGCTGGACTTTGAAGCCAGCACGGGCCGACTGCTGTTTTTCCGCACCGCCAGGCAACGCGCGCAGTACCAGCCGCTGCTGGACTGGATGCGCGAGGCGGGCACGGCAGTGCAAGACATGGACGCAGACGCAGCGCGCCAAGTAGAACCCGGTCTGTCGCCCGAGGCCCCGCTGCACAGCGCCGTGTTGCTGCCCCACGCCGTGTCAGGCAACTGCCGGCTGTTCGCGCAAATACTGCGCCAGGGCATGCAGGGGGCCGGGGTGCAATTTGTTTTCAATGCCCGGGTGACCCGCTTGTCGAGCCAGCCCACGGGAATCTGGGTGGATGGCGAGCCCGATATGCGCCGTTTTGATGCAGTGGTGGTGTGCGCAGGCGCAGCCTCGCACACACTGCTGCGCCCGCGCGGCGTTCGGCTGCCCATGGCCCCGGTGTTTGGCTATTCAGTGAGCGCCCCCTTGCGCGAGGCCACCCATGCGCCGCTGACCAGCGCACTGGACGTGCAAGAGCAAATCACCATCACCCGCCAGGGCCAACGCGTGCGCATCACCGGCGGCGCCGAGCTGGGCTCGCCCCAGGCTGCCCACCACCACGCCACGCTCCAAAAGCTGTACCGCGCCGTCAACGACTGGTTTCCGGGAGGGGCGCAGCTGTCAGGGCCGCTGCAAATCTGGCGCGGCGCCCGCCCCACCCTGACCGATGGCGCCCCCGCCCTGGGCAGCACCGCCCTGCCCGGCATCTGGCTGAACACCGGTCATGGAGCGGGTGGCTGGGCGCTGGCCTGCGGTTGCGCTCGTGCTTTGGCAGACATGCTGAGCCAACGCGCACCAGAGATCAGCGTGCAGGGGCTGGAAGCGCAGCGCTTCTGAGCCCACGCTGCGCCCCCTCATGGGCGCAGCCAGCACGCACAATGTCGGGTACGGCAGTTCCCGTGAACTGCGGGACTGCAAGACCTTGCCATGCAACGCATCACGCCCGACCAAACCTACCCCCTGTTCAACACCGAAGCCACCCGCCGCCTGGAGCAAGCCATGGCGGCCCAGTTGGCGCCGCACACCTTGATGCAGCGTGCGGGCCTGGCTGTGGCGCAACTGGCGCAAGCCATTGCACCGCATGCCCGCACGATCTGGATTGCCTGCGGCCCAGGCAACAACGGTGGAGACGGGCTGGAGGCCGCGCACCATTTGGCCCGCGCTGGGCGCAAAGTCGTCATCAGCTGGCTGGGCACCACCGAGACATTACCGCCCGACGCGCGCCAATCCTGGGAAAAAGCCCGGCACTGCACGAGTATTGTGTGGGCCGACACACCTCCCACCGATCTGACGGAACAAGACCTGTGCATTGACGCCCTGCTGGGAATTGGGGTGCGGTCATCCACAAGGCAGACACCATCCTGTTCGGCACATGGCAGCGCGCTAGCGCAGTGGCTGGCACAACTGCGCAGTAGCGCGGCCCCCGTGCTGGCGGTGGATGTGCCCTCTGGGCTCGACGCCGACACAGGCCAATACGCACCCGGACTGGAGCCTGCCACTCACAGTGCGGCAGCGAAACCCGGCACAGCACAGCACACGCTGAGCCTGTTGACGTTAAAGCCCGGACTGTTCACCGCCCACGGCAAGGACGCCGCAGGGCAAGTGTGGTGGCACGACCTGGGAGCTATCGCTGAGACCGGGCTGAACCAAGAGCCCCCCACCGCCTGGCTAGCGGGCCCACCCCCTCGCGGCAGCAGGCTGCATGCCAGCCACAAGGGCAGCTATGGCGATGTGGCCATTGTGGGCGGAGAAGGTCTGGCCTTGCGCGGCATGGGGATGACCGGCGCCGCCTTGCTGGCGGGCTCCGCAGCATTGCACGGCGGAGCGGGCCGAGTGCTGGTCAGCCTGCTGGACCAAGACCAGACCACCGAGATCCACACACAACCCGAACTGATGCTGCGCCGATTTGAGGCACTCGAACTGGAAAGCCTCAGCGTGGTGTGCGGTTGCGGCGGCGGGCAGGCGGTGCGCACCGTGTTGCCTGCGGTGCTGCAACGGGCTCAGGCGCTGGTGCTGGACGCCGATGCACTGAACATCATCAGCACCGACGGTGCCCTGCAACAGGCGCTTACAGCGCGTAGCGCCAGGCAACACCCCACGGTGCTCACCCCTCATCCGCTGGAGGCAGCGCGGCTGCTGCACACCACAGCCGCGCAGGTGCAAGCCCACCGGCTCATGGCGGCCCGCGAACTGGCAGAAAAATTCCAGTGCACAGTGGCTCTCAAGGGGTCCGGCACGGTCATTGCCCACCCCGACGACATTCCGCACATCAATCCCACCGGTAATGGGAGCCTGGCCACGGCGGGCACAGGGGATGTACTCGCGGGGCTCATCGGCGCAGGGCTGGCCGCAGGCATGACGCCATTGCAGGCGGCAATCCGGGCCGTGTTTGCACACGGCGAAGTGGCCGATGCGTGGCCTCTCGATGAGCCTCTGACTGCCGGTGCTTTGGCACGGTGGATCAGAATCGGGTGAGGCCAGGCGCCCAGCCAATTTCACCAATGCAGGGGCTGGCTCTACCAGCCCTCTCCGCGGCCCTCAGGCTTGCTGAGCATTCAACCTCGCCGGGGCTTGCGGGCCCTGCCCTTGGATGATTTGCCCGAGGTGGCCGCCTGCTTGACCGCAGCCTTGAGCGACTGGATGGGAGAGCGCGCCGCGCGACCACGCCCCGCAGGTTCCACATCAGCAACCGCTTCCGGCTTGGACTTGCGACCCTTGGCTGCCACCGTCTCCTTTCGACCAGTGTCCGAGCGACCTTTTCGCGCGCCGGAGTCGGCACTAACGCCCTTGTCCTTGAGAGCCCGCCCGAGCAGTTCCTCGTTCTCCCGCACCAATCGGAAGTCGATCTTGCGTCCATCCAGGTCCACACGGCTGACCTGCACACGCACGCGCGTGCCGATTGCATAGCGAATGCCAGTGCGCTCACCACGCAGCTCTTGTCGGGCCTCGTCGAACTTGAAGTATTCGCCGCCCAGCTCCGTGATGTGCACCAGGCCTTCGACGTACATCGCGTCCAGGGTCACGAAAATGCCGAAGCTGGTGGCTGCGCTGACCACGCCGCTGTATTCCTCACCCAGATGCTCGCGCATGTACTTGCATTTGAGCCAGGCTTCCACATCACGGCTGGCTTCGTCGGCGCGGCGCTCATTGGCACTGCAGTGCAAACCCGCAGCCTCCCACGCCTGGGTTTCCCGGCTTGGGGGTTTGACGTCTTTTTTCGGTTTGGTTCCTGGGGCAGCAACGCGCCCCGCCAGCCGTTTGGCGAGCTTGGCATGGGCCTCGCCTGGGGTGGGCAACACGGGCAACTGGTACCGGGTGTTGCCCAAAATGGCCTTGATCACCCGGTGCACCAGCAAGTCTGGGTAGCGGCGAATCGGGCTGGTGAAGTGGGTGTAGGCCTCAAATGCCAAGCCGAAATGGCCGCTGTTGATGGGCGTGTAAATGGCCTGCTGCATGGACCGCAGCAGCATGGTGTGAATTTGCTGCGCGTCAGGCCGCTCTTTGGTCGCCTCGGCAATGGCCTGGAATTCAGAGGGCTTGGGGTTGTCGCTGATCGACATGCCCACCGCCATGGCCTTGAGATACCCGCGCAGGATCTCCTGCTTCTCAGGCGTGGGGCCCTCGTGTACACGGAACAAGCCGGGCTGCCCGCCCTGCTCAATGAAGTCTGCGCTGCAGACGTTGGCCGCCAGCATCGCCTCTTCGATCAGCTTGTGCGCATCGTTGCGCGTGCGGGGCACGATCTTCTCGATACGGCCATTTTCATCACACACGATCTGGGTTTCGGTGGTTTCAAAATCCACCGCACCACGCTGTTGGCGCGCCACCTGCAACGCGCGGTACACATCGTGCAGGTTGAGCAGATCTTTCACGCGATCCTTGCGCTTGCTGGCCTCAGGGCCACGCGTGTTCGCCAGGATGGCTGCCACCTCGGTGTATGTGAACCTCGCGTGGCTGTACATCACGGCGGGATAGAACTGGTACGCGTGCACCTCCCCCTTGGCCGTGACCAGCATGTCACACACCATGCACAGTCGCTCCACCTCAGGGTTGAGTGAGCACAAGCCGTTGCTCAACTTCTCGGGCAGCATGGGAATCACCCGGCGTGGGAAGTACACACTGGTGGCACGGTCATAGGCATCGATGTCGATGGCACTGCCGGTTTCCACGTAGTGGCTCACATCGGCAATCGCCACCAGCAAGCGCCAGCCCTTGCCTCGCCCCACCTTGGCAGGCTCGCAATACACGGCATCATCAAAGTCGCGCGCATCTTCCCCGTCAATGGTGACGAGCGGCACATCGGTCAGATCAATGCGGCGCTTCTTGTCGATGGCCCTGACTTTTTCTGGCAGCGCCTTGGCCTGGGCCAGGCACGCTTCAGAAAACTCATGCGGCACGCCGTACTTGCGCACCGCAATCTCAATCTCCATGCCAGGGTCGTCAACCTCTCCCAGCACCTCGGTGATGCGCCCCACGGGCTGCCCAAACAATGCCGGCGGCTCAGTCAACTCCACCACCACAACCTGGCCAGGCTTGGCCGCACCAGTTGCACCCTTGGGAATCAGAATGTCTTGCCCGTAACGCTTGTCTTCCGGGGCGACGAGCCAGACACCACTCTCTTGCAAAAGCCTGCCAATCATGGGCTGAGAGGGGCGCTCGATGATCTCTACCACCCGGCCTTCCGGACGGCCGCGGCGATCTTGCCGAACGATGCGCACACGTACACGGTCTTTGTGCAGCACTGCTCGCATCTCGTTCGGGGGGATGTAGATATCTCCCTCACCATCATCACGAATGACAAAACCATGCCCATCACGGTGCCCCTGGATGCTGCCTTCGATTTCGTCAGACAGGTGTGCGGGCGCAGCGCCGGGGGTGTTTTTTTTGATATACAATCTAAATCTTTCCTGAAATGCCCAGGTGGCGGAATTGGTAGACGCACTAGTTTCAGGTACTAGCGAGTAACATCGTGGAGGTTCGAGTCCTCTCCTG